>Ga0214474_1000241_pt1 | contig 28815 bp, 27 predicted proteins | sample RVTome_2_FD_187335 | JGI IMG/M metagenome (GOLD analysis project Ga0214474, IMG submission 187335) | Soil microbial communities from uranium-contaminated site in the Upper Colorado River Basin, Wyoming, United States - RVT95D214 HiSeq ... | reverse complement strand
CTCCAACACGGTATATATCCCCTGCGCCGAGCGTGACCACTGTATCTCCTTTTTTAACAGTCGATGACAATATAGCCAGGATGTCGTCTTGATTACTCCCTAAATAGACATCCTTGTGACCATGCCCTTTTATGCCCCTGTACAGCCAGCTGGCATCAACCCCCTCAATCGGCTTCTCGCCTGCCGCATATATAGGGGCTATGATGAGCAGGTCAGCCTGGTTGAAGGATATGACAAAACGGTCATACAGGGCCATTGTTCTAGTGTATCTGTGAGGCTGAAAAATGACGACCACCCTGTTATCCGGCCAGCATTCCTTCGCGGTTGCCAGTGTTGCGGTGATCTCAGCAGGATGATGTCCGTAGTCATCAACAAGAATAATCCCGTTCTTCTCGCCCTTGACCTGGAAGCGTCTCTCCAGGCCGCCCAGATTCTCAAGACCTTTCCTGATATGACCAATATCCATATCAAACTCGAAACCCACCGCTATGGCTGCCAGCGCGTTAAGAACGCTGTGATCTCCAGGCATGCCCACAACGACGCGGCCCAAGGAACTCCCGTGCCTGATAACCTCGAAATCTACCGTCAGCCCTTTTTTTTGGGTATCCCTCGCCCTTATATCCGACTGCGCGGTCGTTCCGTACGTGATGTAACTCTTTTTAATACGTGGGATAATATTCTGGATCTCCTCATTGTCCATGCATAGTATGGCCGTCCCGTAAAATGGTATTTTATTTATAAAATTCACAAAGGCGGTCCTGACATTCTCCATGTTCCCATAGTAATCAACGTGTTCTAGATCTATGTTCGTCACCACTGCTATGGCAGGCGACAGGGCCATGAAGGATCCGTCGCTTTCATCCGATTCCGCCACAAGGATATCACCCTGTCCCAGTTTAGCGTTGGATCCTCCCCATATATTCAGTCTTCCCCCTATGATGGCTGTCGGATCAAGGTTGCCAGCGGTCAGGATTGAGGCGATCATTGTTGTGGTGGTTGTCTTTCCGTGGGCGCCCGCGACGGCGATTCCATACTTGAGCCTCATCAGTTCCGCTAGCATTTCCGCCCTGGATATAACGGGGATACTCCTGTCCTTTGCCTCCATGATCTCGGGATTATCAAGAGGCACGGCGGATGAATAGACTACAACATCAGCTCCCCCAATATTCCCGGGCCTGTGGCCGTGAAAGACCTCTCCTCCCAGACGAGAAAGCCTTTTAGTGACCTGCGATTCCTTGATATCCGAACCGCTCACCGTGTAGCCTAAATTTAGCAGCAGCTCAGCAATACCGCTCATGCCGATGCCCCCGATTCCGACAAAATGGACGTGTCTGACCTTGCCTAAAATCTTCATGACCAAGAGATCATTCCCTCCAATCGATCAACAATTTCCTTTGCCGCCTCTGGTCTCGCCTTTATGCGCACCCTTTCACCCATCCTCTGCAGGGCGGTCCTATCCTCCATGTATCTTTCCAGCAGGTCGGCAAGCCTTGCCGGAGTCAGGTCATTCTGCATAAGCATCTCCGCCCCCCCAATCTCGGCCAGGACCCTGGCATTGGCCTCCTGATGCCTGTTCGCTGCATAAGGATAAGGTATCAGGATCGACGGTTTTCCCATGGCTGCCAGTTCAAAGATGGTCCCTGCCCCTGCCCTGCCCACAAATATATCCGCACGACGATAGGCCTCAGGCATATCTCTGATGAACGGCATGACATCACCCTGGAACCCCCTCTTTTTATATTCCCCGACAATCCTATTAAAATCCCTTTCCCCCGTGTGATGGATAACAAGCGGGTTCATGCCCCTGTCCTTGAGTATCCCGAGGGCCCCAAGAAAGGCCTCGTTTATGGCCGTGGCCCCCTGACTACCTCCTGTTACGAGGATTGTGAATCTTTTATTGTCCTTACCACCCGCTGTATCTTCAGCGAGAAATCCCTTTCGGATAGGATTCCCCGTCAAAAAGGCACGGCCTTTTGGAAAATAGGCCCTGCTCTCTTCAAATGAGATAAAGACCATGTCCATGATCCGGCACAACAACCTGTTTGTTAATCCTGGATAGGAATTCTGTTCATGAATAGCCACCGGTATCTTCATAAGCCATGCTGCAAGGCATACAGGCCCCGCGGAATAACCTCCCACGCCGAGCACAAACTCAGGTGAAAAACGCCTTATGATATTAACGGACTGAACAATGCCGAGGGGCAATCTGGATATCGACTTGATGGCCTTTATCAATCCTTGCCCCTTAATGCCTTCCACGCTGACCGTCTCCTGTTCAAATCCAGCCTCTGCCACAATGCCGGATTCCATCTTTTTACCAGCTGTAATGAAAATGATCTTAGATCCCGGGTATCTGGACAAGATCTCCCTGCCGACAGCCACCCCCGGAAACAGGTGTCCGCCTGTCCCGCCTCCGGCGATAATCACCCTTAGGCTACCCCTCTTTCTTTCTCCAGGTCTCTCGTTGGAATCCATGAGACCATATCCTTCAAGATTGAATGTTGTGTATCTAATATTGAATATTGAACATTGAATATTTTTTGAAGCCGCTTAATAACAACCTTGATGAGAATTCTTAAACAATTCAATCTTCAATCGAAAATATTCAATCCATACCGACTACTGCCTCCTTGCCGAGATACTCAGCAATATACCTATACTCAGCAGACTGATTATCAGAGACGATCCTCCATAGCTGAGCAACGGGAGAGTCAATCCCTTGGTGGGCAGCAGACCCATTACAACGCCCATATTTATAATGACCTGGAGTCCGATCATTGTGCTGATGCCCATACCCAGATAGCAGCTGTAAAGATCCGGTGCGTCGAGCGCTATCTTGATCCCCCTTATTATCAGAACACCGAAGAGCATTATTATCGCGATTACGCCTAAAAGTCCGAGTTCCTCACCCATAATGGGCAGGATAAAATCCGTGTGGAGATCAGGCAGGTAACCAAGTTTCTGTTTGCTGTTGCCGAGCCCTACCCCCAGAACCCCCCCAGAACCGAATGCCAGAAAGGAATGGATAATCTGGTAGCTGAGTCCCTGGGGATCCTCCCATGGATGGATAAATGCCAACCATCTGTTCATCCTGTAATCCGCCTGCCAGATGAGCCAGGACAATGCGAGAGAAGATAAAAAAATCATAGATAAAAGGTAAAAAAGATTAAGACCTCCGACAAACAGGATTATCAAAAGCCAGCAGCCGATGATTACCGTGGTACCGAGATCGGGCTGGAGAAGGATCAGAAACATGAACGCACCGGCTACGATCACATGTGGCAAAAGGCCTTGAGAAAAGCTCGACATATTGGTGCCCTTTTTGGACATGGAATAGGCGATATACACCGCCAGTGACAGCTTTGCCAGTTCCGAAGGCTGCAGTGAGAAACCCGCAATACTCAACCACCGGCAGGCCCCTCTTACGCTTCTTCCCATCCCGGGGAAAAAGAGCAATACGAGGAGGATAAAACTGACGATCAGCGCGGGATAGGCGAATATTCGATACAGGCTGACAGGGATATTTTTCGCTATTACCAGAAGACATAGACCCAGAAGCCCGAATGAAGCCTGCCTCTTAAGATAGAAATAGCTGTCCCCCAGCTCATACCCGGCGAGAAAGGAGCTGGCGCTGTATATGGCCACCAGACCTATGCCTAATAACACGATCGTCGGGATTAGGATCAGATAGTCATATCCCCCCTGGCTTTGCCCTTTAATGGACATTATCGAGAACCTTTACCTCCTCTCTGAAGGCCCTTCCCCGATGCCCGTAATCCGAAAACATATCAAAGCTGGAACATGCCGGGGCCAGCAGGATCACGTCATTGGCCTCTGCTGATCTGTAGGCCTTTGAAACAGCCTCCTCCATGCTGTCAGCAAGATCAAAGGGGATTACCCCCTCAAATGATCCTGCTATAAGATATCTGGCCTCACCCATAAGGATCGCCTTTTTGACCTTGCCTTTGGCCGCCCTGACAAGGGGTGAATAATCACTCCCCTTATGTCGGCCGCCTGAAATCAGGATCATTGGTTTATCAAAACTCTCCACGGACTTAACCGCAGCGTCCACGTTGGTAGCCTTTGAATCATCATAAAAATCGATCCCCCCAATACTGTTTACCAGTTCAATCCTGTGTGGAAGCCCTTTATAATCTTTAATAGAACCCCACATCACCTCAGGCCTCAGTCCCAGCGCCAGGCCTGCCAGGATTACACCCATAAGATTTTCAAGGTTATGTCTGCCAGGGAGCCGGAATCCTTCAATATCAAAATGGTAATCCTTCTTTCCCGGCAGCCGTGTAATCATCCTGTTGCCGTCCATAAAGGCATTCCGGCCCTCTTTCTCTTCCATGCCATAGCGAAGCACTGTAACCTCACCCTTGGGATGGACGCGGGTCAGCCTTTCATCATCGTCGTTTAATATGGCGTAATGCCCTGCTCCCTGATTCTGAAATATCCGCAGTTTGGACTGCACATAGGCTTCATAATCGGGATATCTATCCAGATGATCAGGGGTAATATTCAATAGTAGAGAAACGACAGGACAGAACTTTTCCATAGTATCCAGTTGGTAACTGCTCACCTCAACAAGCACATAATCAGCGGAACGATCTCCCGCAACATAATCCATAAGAGGCGTCCCGATATTCCCTCCCACAAAAAGTTTCGCCCCTGAATCCCTGATCATAGCTCCAAAAGGCTTACCGCGGTGGATTTCCCGTTTGTCCCCGTCACGGCCACTACAGGCGTATCAAAGAGCCGGCCTGCCAGCTCCATCTCCCCCATGATCGGGATCCCCCTTTCTTCAGCGGCCCTTAAAGGTGCTATCTCTAGAGGAACACCCGGGCTGACAATGATCATGTCCTGGCTGATAAATGTCTCTATACTGTGCCTCCCTGTCTCAAGCCTCACCCCCAACCTCACTGCTTCGTTATACAATTCCCCCTGAAGATCCTTCTCAGACATGATATCCCCGATCGTCACATCTGCGCCTTCCCTTATTAACCACCTTGCGGCCGACAGGCCCGATCTCCCCAGGCCTACTACCAGGATTCTCTTTTTAAGAAACTCCATCTCTTTGCCAGGTCTTTAAAGAAATAATTATAGATGTATCTTTCATAGATCACGCTCAGTCTCTTTGAAACCACCTCGCTAAACCCGTAGTCGATCAGGCGACAATAGACATGCAAGGGATTAGTTATATGCTGTACCCATGTATTACTGACCTTCATGATCCCTACACCCCTCGCTTAACGCAATTTGAGTGTGCTCAAGGATAATAGCGCCAGGATAATCGCTACTATCCAGAAACGAACGGTTACCTTGCTTTCGGGCCATCCCTCTAATTCAAAGTGGTGATGGATGGGGGCCATGCGAAATATCCTTTGCCCTCCTGTCATCTTAAAGTAGGCTACCTGAAAGATGACCGAGAGTGCCTCAACCACAAATAACCCTCCTGCCAGGATCAGGGCCAGCTCCTGTTTTGTAATCACCGCCACTGTTCCAAGGGCGGCGCCAAGAGGGAGCGATCCCACGTCACCCATAAAGACCTCCGCCGGATATGTGTTGTACCATAGAAAGCCCATTCCCGCGCCTACAATGGCCCCACAGATAACTGACAGCTCTCCACTCCCGGCGACATATGGTATCTGCAGGTATGAAGAATAATCCACACGACCGGATACATAGGAAAAGACCAGATAAGACATAAATGCAATGATAATAGGCCCTATCGCCAATCCATCGAGTCCGTCGGTGAGATTAACGGCATTTGAGGCGCCCACTATGATAAATACGGCAAACGGTATGTACCATAATCCAAGGTCAGGACGGACATTCTTGAAAAAGGGCACATTGAGGTGGGAATCAAATCCGGGATAGACTTGCAGAATAACGGCCACAGCCAGAGCCACAAGGATCTGGAAGAATAATTTGGTCTTTACGGTGAGCCCGCGGCTGTTTTTCCGATTCATCTTAAGGGTATCATCAGCGAAGCCGATCAGGCCGAAACAGAATAACGTAAAGATAGTAAGCCATGTATAGATATTCATGAGTTCCCCCCACATGAGCCAGGATATGATAATTACGGGCAGGATAATGCAACCGCCCATTGTGGGAGTGCCGGCCTTGGTTAAGTGGTTGGGCGGACCATCCTCTCTGATATATTGCCTGACCTGCATTGCTTGCAGCCTCTTTATGGCCCACTTGCCGAAGATGAAAAAGATGACAAGGGAAGACAGGCTGGCCAAGATTATCCTGAATGTAATATACCTGAATACATTCAACCATGAATAATCCATGTGTAAGAAATATAAAAATTTAAACAGCATTTCCCAACCTTCTTTCTTTCAGGCTTTGAAACACCTTTTCAAGGCCCATCTTTCTGGAGCCTTTCAGGAGAATAAGGTCTCCTTTTTTAACTACCTCCCTGATCTTTTGCGCCATATCCTGATGGGATTCCACCTCTACTGCCCTTTCAGAAGGCAGGCCTTTTTCCAGAGCCCCTTTGACCATCTCACACGCGTGATCCCCCATCGCGAAAAGATATGAAGCGCCAGATTCAGCAACCATATCGCCTGCCTCAAAATGAGACCGGGCCGTCTCCTTACCAAGCTCCATCATCTCTCCCAGCCCTACAATCAGCCTCCTACTACAGCCCTCAATCTCCTTAATCGAATCAAGGGCCGCTCTGAGCGAATATGGATTTGAATTATAGGTATCATCCACCAGAATAACGTCGTCCGGGAGCGAAAAAGGCATAAACCTTCCTCTTATACCCTCAAAACTGCCGAGCCCTTCGACTATGTGCTCAAAACTCTCTTCCGCGCACAGGGCGATCGCGGCAGCTGCCAGTGCGTTAAAGATGTTCTGCCGTCCCGGTACCTTAAGCCTTATTGTTACAGATTCCCCATGGTACTGAAGATCAAATAATGTGCCGTCCCATCCCAGACTCTTTATCTTATCGGCCCTTATCTCATTATCTGGTCCCAGGCCATAGGTCGTTATTATACCTCTCTTAAATCTCAATGCCTCCTTCATGAGCAGGGCATCATCGCCATATAGTATTACCTGGCCCTCATCGGAGATCCTTTCCAGGAGCTCCGCCTTTGCCCTGGCAACACCCTTGATGTCGCCCAAGCCTTCCAGGTGAACCCTTGCCACATTGGTGATAAGTCCGATATCCGGGTCGGCTATTTCCGTCAATCGACCGATCTCGCCGGGCCGGTTCATCCCCATCTCCAGCACCGCTCTGCGCTCTTTCCTTCCAAGCTTCAGCAGGCTTTGCGGCAAACCTATCAGGTTGTTCAGATTACCTTCATTCTTAATGGTTCTGGCACCAAGGCCAAGGATATTAGCCGTCATCTCCTTGACAGTGGTCTTACCTGAGCTTCCCGTGATTGCCACCACTAAGACATTGTGTTCATGTCTCCACCAGCCCGCCAGGTCGCCAAGGGCCTTCAGCGTATCCTGGACCTCAATTATTGCAGCCACGTTATTCGCGGATATATCCTTCTTCCGACCCTTTTCAATAACAACTCCCGAGGCGCCCTGTTCAATGGCCTGTTCCATAAAATCATGGCCGTCATATCTTTCACCCATAAGGGCCAGAAAAAGATTACCCGTTTCAATCTTCCTTGAATCAGTGCTGACTCCGGTCAGAACCGGTCCTGCCGTCCCGGAGATTAATTTCCCCTTTAACGGTTTAATAATATCTTTAGCGGTTATCTCCCCCCATTCGGCAGTCATAGTCATCTATCATCTATCATTGATCATCTAACATTTATCATTGATCATCTAACATTTATCATTTGGCATTGAGCGAAACCTTTGAAAGACGGCATTTATCCAACCGTTTTGTCATTCTTCATTCATCATTCGTTATTAATCATTTATCAATGTTCAATGACTGATGATCAATGATAAATGCTAGATGATCAATTCATGCCTGCGGCACGAACAACCTCCTTCCTGTCATCAAAAGCCCTCTTCTCCCGCCCGATAATCTGGTAGTCCTCATGACCCTTTCCTGCAATCAGGACAATATCTTTCTTATCTGCCATTGAAATCGCCTTCTCTATTGCCCTCTGACGGTCAACCTCAATGAAATATGCTCGACCATCTATCCCGACAGTCGCCGACCATTCCGCCCTGATTAAATCCGAATCCCGAACTCCTTCTTCTATCTGTCTGACAATAGATTCAGGATCTTCGCTGCGCGGATTATCCGAGGTAATAATCACTATATCGCTATTTTTAGCGGCACATACGCCCATCTCATATCTCTTTCCCCTGTCCCTGTCGCCGCCGCAACCGAAAAGGGTGATCAATCTGCCCTCTGTCAGAGGACGGAGTGTCTCCTGGGCCTTCTGGAGCGCATCCGGTGTGTGGGCATAATCAACTATTACGGTCAGGCGTTTTCTGTTTTCCACTAATTCCAGACGGCCGGGAACTGTCTTTAATCTTTTTATCCCTTCGGCGATAATATCGAGATTAAGACCCAATGACTGGGAGACAGCGGTTGCGGCGAGAATGTTATATAGATTTATTCTCCCTATAAAAGACGAGATGATCTCAACCTGTCCGGCAGGTGTTGTGATCCTGGCCTTTAAACCGGTCTTATCAGTTGATATGGAATCCGCATTAAAGTCCCATCTCCTGTCGAGTCCATAAGTCACGACCTCCGTATTGCTGACAGAGGCCAGTTCCTCTCCCTTGGGATCATCCATATTAATAACCGCGACAGTCTTTCCATTTCGCCCGCCCCTCCGAAGTTTACGGAAAAGGAGGCTCTTTGCATTAAAATATTCCTCCATAGTATTATGATAATCCAGGTGATCTCTGGTAAAGTTGGTAAACAAGGCCACGCTGAACGGACAATCCCTGGTCCTCCCCTGGTCAAGGGCATGAGAGGATACCTCAAGTACCACATGGGTCGCTCCTCCATCCGCCATCTCCCTTATAAGACGCATGATGTCCAGCGATTCAGGTGTCGTAACAGGTGAAGGATGCGTTTTACCCTGAAAACGGGTGTTAATAGTCCCTATTACTCCTGGTCTAGCCCCTGCCGCGGTGAGGATTGACTCAATGATATAACTTGTTGTTGTCTTTCCATTAGTCCCCGTAATCCCTATGAGTTGCACCTCATGGCATGGATTTCTATAAAATTGGACAGCGAGTTTTGAAAGAGCCTCCCTGGAATCGGGCACCAGTATTTTAGATACCTCCCCATAGGATTTCCCGAACTCTTCCGCTACCAGCGCCACAGCACCGTTCCTTATTGCGTCATTAATGTAATCATGGCCATCTTGAGAGTTTCCTCTTATCGCGACAAAGAGATCACCCGCCTGAATTCTTCGAGAATCATAATCCAGCCCTTTAATCTCCAGTTCTGCATGCCCATCAAGGTCATATTCAGAAAGCCCCTTTAATAACTGATCCAGTTTCATCGTGTCCTAAAATAAAAGTTTAAGGTTTGCGGTTTAAGGTATAAGATCTGCCTTGCGCCCTGCGCCTTGGGCCATGCTTGCCCCGTTAAACGCGCAGCCTGTTTAACCGGGGCGCCTTACAAACTACGCCGGCGGTCTGAAACTGACTTTTATTGTTTTTATTCCTTCAAGTGAGGAACCCGCATCTGGTTCTTGGCTAATTGCCATGCCACTGCCATCGATTAGCACATCTAGTCCCAGTTGGTTTCCTTTCTTTAAGACCTCTCTCATTGTCTTGCCCCGGAAATCCGGCAGCAGATTGGCCTCCCCTATCAGGATAGGCTTGTCCGGACTTTCGATATTATCCTGAGGCGACTCTTTTATTGTCTCTACCAGTCTTATTTCCGGATTTACTCTCAGGCTATTGAGCGCCCATTTTCCTACCTCCCTGAAAACCGGACCTGCCACTATCCCGCCATATACAATCCCTTTAGGTTCATCGATCATTACAAGGATCACCATCCTTGGATTTTTTACAGGCACAAATCCGACAAAGATGGCTACGTAATCCTCATCGGAATATCCCTTTGTTAAGGGATCGATCTTCTGGGCAGTGCCGGTCTTTCCCGCGACCCGATAACCTGTTATAGCTGCGAGAGGCGCTGTCCCTCTTTCACTGACAACATCTTCTAATATGGATGTAACCTTGTGAGATATCTCTTCTGACAGCACCCTCCTTATCATCTGTGGGTGAAATTCCTTTACGACCCGACCGGACTCATCGGTCATGGCCTTTACTACATAAGGCCTCATCAGCTTGCCCCCATTGGCAATAGCCGCCATAGCGTTGGCAAGCTGCAGAGACGTCACTGACATGCCCTGTCCGAAAAATATTGTGGACTGATCTATAAGATTGATGGCTTCAGGTGATCTGATTGTGCCCTGCCTTTCTCCGATCAGTTCTATTCCTGTCCTATCGCCGAATCCGAATCTCTTCAGATATTCATAATAGTTACTATAACCAAGCACCTGGCCTATCTTGAGCGCGCCGATATTGCTGGACAAAATAACGATATCAGAGACGCTTAATGTCCCATATTTTTTGGTGTCATGTATCTGATGTGTCGCAATCTTGTATTCCCCATCTTCACAATAAAACTTGGTGCTGGGCGCGACCACATTCTTATCCAAGGCCGCCGCCAACAGAAATGCCTTGATCGCTGATCCGGGCTCATAGCAATCTGCGATCGTGCGATTTCTCCATTGATCAGGGCTGTATTCCCTGAATATGTTCGGATTAAATGATGGGACTACCGCCATGGCCAGCATCTCACCCGTTACGGGATCCATTACCAGACATTGACCACTCTTCCCCTTAGTCTTCTGTACGACCTCCTCCAGAGCCTGTTGGGCCTTATACTGGATATCCTTGTCAATGGTCAGGGTGAGGTTGTACAGATCATGATTATTGCCGGAATCCGGATTGCTAATAAAAAAAGGCCTACCCAGCCTATCAACCATCTGTATCAAGGTCCGCTGAGGGCCGCTCAGTACATCATCGTATTTTTTTTCAAGGCCCTCCAGTCCCTGATTGTCGTCACCCACAAAACCCAGGAGGTGCCCGGCTATATCCATACCTGGATAATAGCGCCTGCTTTCAGTGGTGAATCCAACACCATTTAGACCCAGTGCCTTAATCTGTCTGATCTTTTCCGGCGATAATCTCCTATCGATCCATACAAAAGGGCTGTTTTTCTTCAGTAGAGAAAGGATGCTGTTTTGAGATACATTCAGATGCAAGGCCAGCTGGCTGGCTGTCTTAACCTTATCCTCGATCAGTTTAGGATTAGCGTAGATTGAATCCACCTCCACGCTCACCGCCAGTTCATGACCCTCCCTGTCATAGATTGTGCCCCTTTTGGGAAGCAGCTTTACAACGTCGTTGTAACCAGCGCGTGCTATGGCATCTAATTTCTCCCTTTCAAAGACCTGAAGCTGTAAAGCCCTTAAGAGGATGGTCGTCAGGCCACATAAAAAAAATATAGCCACAAGATAGATTCGGATCCTGATCCATTTTTTATCTTCAACCTTCATGGCAAGCTAATGATCTGTTCCGGCAACGGGTCTTTTAGTCCCAAGGCCCTAGCGGCCGCTTCCATGTTCTGGGGGGATTTTAAAAGGGCCAGCTCGACCTTCAGTTTTTGGTTCAGATCCTTAAGGGTTAACTCTTTCTGCTGCAAACGACTTAAATCAAAACCTATCTGTGTACCTTCATAGTTAGACCAGACGTAACCGATGCCGCTCCCCATAAACAGCACGAGCATGAAAGTTATGAGGATAATTTGGCGATTGGTAAAGTAGAACCTGTTTTTTTTGACCCTGGAATTGTGTATATTGATCCCTGTGCGATTATTTCGCTTCCTTTCCAGCTCAAATGGTCTGCTGGGTCTTACCATCTTTAGATCCTTTCTGCAGCCCTCAGGATAGAGCTGCGCGCCCTTGGATTATCCTGAATCTCAATCTTTAAAGGTTTAATCCCCTTTTTATATATCCTCCTGAAAAGGGGCTTCTTGTTGCAGGCGCATTCAGGAAGGTCCGGGGGACAGATACAACCCTTCTCCCAATCAGCCATGGCCTGTTTCACAAGCCTGTCTTCAAGCGAATGATATGTCAAAAAGACTACCCTGCCACCTTTTTCTATCAGTGACGGGGCATTGTCCAGAAACCTCTTCAGATTTTCCATCTCCCTGTTTATCGCGATCCTTAGCGCCTGAAATGTCCGCGTAGCAGGGTCTTTAGCCCCTGGATATCTTGAGGGAGGAATTATGGACCGAACCAGATTCGCGAGTTGGAGTGAGGTTCTTATAGGTGCTTTCACACGTTCCCTCTCAATGATTTTCGATATCGATATGGCCCTCTTTTCTTCACCATACTCCCTTAATATCCTTTTGAGCTCGGCCGCCGGAAGAGTATTTATAAGCTCCTGGGCGGTTATGGCGTCGCTTACGTCCATCCTCATATCCAGTGGTTCATCTCTATTAAAACTAAATCCCCTGCCCGATCGCTCAAGTTGATAGGAAGACATACCCAGGTCAAGGAGTATTCCCATGGCCATCCCGATACCAAGATCTCTAAGGATCACATCTAACTCTGCGAAGTTTGCCTTTATAAACGTGACCCTTTTACCCAAGTAACCTAACCGTTCTCTGGAAAATCTGATGGCCTCGGAATCTCTGTCCACGCAGATCAGGCGGCCTTCCCCTGATATCTTTCCGGCGATCGCCTCGCTGTGTCCGCCACTGCCAGCCGTACCATCCACATATAATCCGCCTTGGACGGTAACAAGAGACTTTATTACCTCATTAACCATAACCGGTTGATGAGGGTATTCCAAATCCTTCACCCCTAGATGCCCAGCCCTGAAAGTGCCTGGCCGGCCTCATGGAAATCGCCCATGACCCGCTTGAATTCCTGCTCCCAGCTCTCCCTGTCCCAAATCTCGAAGAGTTTTAACTCTCCAACAAGCACCACCTCTTTTTTCAGCCCCGCTATCTCTCTAAGATCAGGAGGTAACGTTATCCTCCCGCCTTTGATAGGACACTCCTGCGCACCTGAGATAAAATAGCGTCGATAGGTATTCACAGAACTGTCCATCAAAGACAGGCTGGCAGCCTTCTCTTCAATAATCCGCCAGTCATCCTTTCCAAAGACCCATAGGCAGTTGATGTGGTTAGTGACCACAAGACAGGATTCTCCCTTTTGTTTCAAGGCCTCCTTGAAACGCGCCGGGATTGCTAAACGCCCCTTTTCATCAAGGGTATGTCTTGATCGTCCTCTAAACATAGTTATATGACTTCAACACTTTATGTCACTTTCTATCACTTTGTGCCACATTTTATCTCAAAATAGATGTTTGTCAAGGGAAAAATGCAATTTTTCTTCTAAATGCAGCATGTTGGGTGACATTAGTCATTCCTATACAATTAATTGTAGTATGGTTTGAGCCTTGGATAATGTCCGCCGATCTTGATCAACTATATTATGAAAAAAATGGTGACAGGAAGGGGATTAAAGGGATAGGTTTATGATACTGTATCAATAGAATCAGTGCGGAAATAATAGATATATGAAGGGGGATGCCATGGCCAAGAAGGTAGACATCATAGGTGCAGGGATAGCAGGCCTCTCCGCGGGATGTTATCTGCAGATGAACGGTTATGACACTGAGATCTTTGAACTACATGACGAGCCGGGCGGTCTATGCACCTCATGGAAGAGAGGGGATTATACCATTGACGGCTGTATTCATTGTCTTGCTGGTTCAAGTCCGAATGATATCTTCTATAGCCTATGGAATGAATTGATCGACATGAAAGAGATCAGATTTGTGGACCATGATGAATATATTCGGGTCGAAGACAGGGACGGCAATTTCATCAGTGTATATACCGATATTGACAGGCTCGAACTCGAGTTGTTGGGAAAAGATACCAACAGCATGGAACCTATGTTGTATCCAAATATAGGCGATGGATTTAGGGCGTTCCCATTCTTGACATTAAACTGCAGTTGACATATATTTTTTAATAAAATTCTTAATCCTGATGGATTAATAAAAATCCCCAAAACGACTGTTGATAACAGTTAAAAGATGATTGCCATCATCTCTATTCTTACAAATTGGTGAACCAAAAAAACTTTCAAGAACGACTCGAAATTAACAGTTCGAAATGACCGGTGGTTATAGCAATAAATCCAATTACGAAGACTTTTTAAACGTTACCAACCTAATTAGGAGGTGAAGATCATAATATTATGGAAAACGCCAAAATCGCTCTTATAACCGGCGGAAGCAGGGGAATCGGGGCCGCAATAGCTCTTTCCCTGGCACAAGACGGTTTTAATATATGGCTTAATTACAGGCAGGATCATAAGGCAGCGGCAAATGTCGCCGTAATGCTGGAAAAAACCGGGGCTAAATGCCGCCTTCTTCCCTTTGACGTGTCGAAAATAGAAGCGGTAAGGGAATCATTAGGGCCATTACTTGAAGAGGAAGTTCCCTATGTCTTGGTAAATAATGCCGGTTTAAACAAGGACACCCTCATGGTTTGGATGAGTCAGGAGGAATGGGGAGATGTCCTGTCAGTCACTCTGAATGGTTTTTTTCATGTGACTAAAATTGTACTGAACGGGATGTTAAGGAAAAGGCAAGGTCGTATTATAAATATCGTCTCCACATCAGGACAGAGCGGTTTACCAGGACAGGTCAACTATTCCGCAGCCAAAGCCGGGCTAATCGGAGCCACAAAATCCCTGGCGAAAGAAGTTGCTAAACGTAATGTTCTGGTTAACGCCGTTTCCCCGGGTTTTATTGAGAGCGAAATGACTAAAGACCTCCTGAAAGAGAAGATCCTGCCCATGATTCCTTTAGGGCGATTTGGTAAACCTGAAGATGTAGCTGGCATGGTGAGTTTTCTTTGTTCTGAACGGGCATCCTATATTACCGGCCAGATATTCTCTGTAAATGGGGGAACATATATGTAAATTACTTTATTAATATATTGATTGGAAAATGTCTTCAACCGGTTTAACTAACAATAATCAATCCATTAAATAATATTATAAATTATGCATAGAGTTGCGATTACAGGATTCGGTATTATATCATGCCTAGGGAACAATCCCCATGCTGTTGGAGAGGCCTTGCGACAGGGGAAATCAGGGATTGTAGCGGATGAAAACCGTATAAAACTGGGTTTCCGCAGTCCTCTGACTGGAATGATAAGGGATTTTAACCCTGAAATATATCTTTCTAAAAAGCATCGAAAAACCATGCCGGACTTTGCCGTTCATGCCTATGCCGCTGTAACGGACGCATTAAAAATGTCGGGGCTGGATCAAGATGAAATACAAAGTCAGGACACCGGTCTTATCTTCGGATGCGACTCCAGTTGTATCGCCGCTATCGAGCAGGTAGATCTATTACGAGAATACGGAGAGACTAAATCCATCGGGAGCGGACTTGTTTTTCGCTCTATGACATCTACCATAACTATGAATCTTAATACCCTTTTGAAGACAAAAGGGGCATGCTGGACAATCAGTTCGGCCTGTTCCAGCGGAGGCCACGCAATAGGCCAGGCGGCAAATCTTATCGCACTGGGACAGCAAGATCGTGTTATTTGCGGGGGAGCCCAGGAGATAAATTGGGAGTCCATGTGCAGCTTCGATGGCCTTGGGGCCTTTTCTATACGCACAGATAATCCGGAAGCCGCAAGCCGTCCTTTTGACATCCATCGGGATGGACTTGTCCCAAGCGGCGGCGCCGCTGCCCTTGTTTTGGAGCGATATGATCTGGCGAAAAAAAGAGGGATTAAGATCTTGGGCGAGATAATAGGTTATGCCTTTTCTTCAGATGGATTTAACCTGTCGGTGCCTAGTCAGGACGGTCTTGCAAGGGCCATGGGCAAGGCATTGAAGACAGCCGGGATAGGACCTTCCGATATAGATTATATTTGCGCCCATGCCACATCCACTCCAGCAGGAGACGCAGCTGAGGCCGACAATATTGTTAGCCTATTCGGAGAAAAATCCCCATGGGTTTCATCCACAAAGTCTATGACAGGACATGAGTTGTGGATGTCCGGGGCATCCCAGGTCGTTTATTCCGTAATTATGGCTCAACAGGCGTTTATCGCGCCTAACATTAATTTTGAAAGGCCGGATAAGAGTTCTGAAAAATTAAAGATCGTCGAGAAGACTATAGATTCCCCTCCCAAAAAAGTCCTCTGCAATTCCGCCGGATTTGGCGGAACAAATGCCTGCCTGATCATAGGGACCGACCTATGAAATATGACTACATCGTCATAGGCGCAGGCGTTTCCGGTCTTACCTCAGCCGTCATCCTTGCGAAAAATGGCTTTCGTGTGGCACTGGTGGAAAAGTCAGGTAAAACCGGACCACTTTTAAGAGGCTTTTCAAAAAAAGGCATCTTCTTTGATACCGGTTTTCACTATGCGGGCAACATCGGGAAAGGTGAGATCGGGGACATCTTTTTTCGCTATCTGGGATTCTCCGACAGGCTTAAGAAAGTCCCCAGTAATCCGGAATGTTTTGATCTCATTCGTTTCCCGGATTTACAATTCGAATACAGGTTCCCCATCGGTTATGATCGGATCAAAGAAAGACTTCATAATGTCTTTCCCCATGATAAGAACGCCGTGGACAGTTATCTATATGCCATAAAGGGGCAGTGCGCCTCTCTGCCATATCTCAACCTTGATGCCGACTTTGGCTCACTAGAGATTTTAAAAGCCGTCCACGGCCCAAGCCTGAAGGAATTCATGGATCAGTTAACGAACAATGAACTTCTTAAGGCCGTCCTTTCCATTCATTGTCTTTTAAACGGCGTGCCTGCCCAGGAGCAGGCATTAAACAATTATGCCTGCATTGTAGGTCCTTATTATGAATCGGTGCATCGTGTTGATGGAGGCGGCGCAGCAATAATAAGGGAATTCGATACCTCTCTGGAAAAGGCAGGCGTCGATGTCTTTTGCGGCAGTTCTGTCAAGGAAATCTCCCTTTCCACTGCCGGCAGTTTGAACGGGGTGCGACTGCAGGATGGCACAATCATGGAATCCAAGGGCTGTATCAGCACTGTCCATCCACTACATCTATTAAAAATCGTGTCCAACTCACTTTTTCGTCCTGCCTATATAAGTCGTTTGAAATCCCTGGAGGAAACCCCCTCCGCCTTTATCCTATATGGCGAATGTAATCCTGCTTCGGATTTTTTATCAGGATCAAGCGTTTATATATCTCCGGACACAGGCGCTGCATCATTTAATATTGATGATCCTATAGAACAACGTCCCTTTAATATATCTTCCACATGCACTCAAAACGGGAATTCCATAAGAAGCGGGATTATTGCCATCTGCCCTGCCAACCTTGCCGAAACGAGACCCTGGGAAGACTCAGTTACGGGAACTCGCCCTGAAGGATATCTGAAATTTAAGGAAGAGATCACAGGGAGAATGCTTCGCCATGTAGAGTCGTCCTGTCCGGAACTTCGCGGAAAAATAAAGCCTGTTGACTGTTCAACGCCTTTGACCATGAGGGACTATGCAAATAATCCATTCGGCAGCATGTACGGCGTTAAACATAAGACAGAACAATATAATCCTTTTCCGACAACCAGACTGCCGGGCCTGTTGCTTGCAGGCCAATCAATTGTGGCCCCTGGTCTTTTGGGGGCTATAATATCAGGCTTTGTCGCCTGTGGAAATATCCTGGGAAATGATCTTCTTCGAAGGGAACTTAAAAAATGCAGTTGAAACGAGTAGTGGTAACAGGAATGGGGGCAATATCTCCCTTCGGCAAGGGTGTGGATCTCCTCATGGAATCCCTTCTTAAGGGAAAAAGCGGAATAGTCATGGTGCCGGAACTTAAAGACATAGGCGGCGTCCGGAGTCATGTGGCCGCCCTTGTTAAAGACATCGATCCCGGGGTGATCCCTAGAAAACACAGGCGAACCATGTCCAGGATGTCCATATATGCCGTCCTTGCCTGTCAGGAGGCATTAACACAGGCGGAACTGTCGTCTGAATACTGTTCCGGAGGCAATTTGGGCATTGCTATCGGTTCCACAATCGTGAGCATCGATACACTGCAAAAATTTTTTGAAGACTACCTTATCGAAAAAAATATGGAACAAATGCGCTCAACCACCTTTTTTCAGATAATGAACCATTCGTGCGCCTTCAATGTCTCTCAGACCCTTGGGATAAATGGGAGGGTTATAGCGCCGGCGGCCGCCTGTTCCACCGGTTGCCAGGCGGTCGGACTAGGCTATGAGATAATCGCCTTTGGAAAACAGGACCTTATGCTTTGCGGCGGAGCGGATGAATTCCATCCGCTTACGACAGCATCATTTGATATAATAAACGCCGCATCCATTGGATATAATGACCGCCCCCATCAAACCCCTCGTCCCTTTGATCGTGATCGCGATGGCATTGTTTGCGCGGAGGGGTGCGGGATTCTTTTACTTGAATCCCTAGAATCAGCCAGAAAAAGGGGGGCCGCTATCTTTGCCGAGATAACAGGCTTTTCCACCACTTCAAATCCCCAAAACATTGCTGATCCGAGTGCTGCTTCAATGGAGACCTGCATGAGAAAAGCCCTCTTAGATGCCGGAGTGGAATCCCAAGATATTGATTATATCAACGCCCATGCGACCGCGACGATTCGGGGTGATATTGAGGAAAGCCGGGCAATTTATGAGATTTTTGGAAAAGACGTGCCTGTCAGCAGCCTGAAAGGACATCTGGGACATACCATGGCCGCCAGCGGGAGTCTTGAACTGATCGCGACCATAAATATGATGAAAAGAAATTGCGTCATCCCCACGTTAAACCTTGAAAATCCCGATGATTTATGTAAAAATATCAACTTGGTGCAACAATTGGAAAATAGGCAGATTCGATACGCCTTAAAAAACAGTTTCGCCCTTGGCGGTGTTAATTCATCTTTGATATTACGGAGCTATGAGAATGACAAATGAGGAGATTATTCAGATTATCAACAATTCTTTAATCAAAGAATTCGAGCTTGACAGCAAAAAGATGATCCCTGAGGCAATGCTTTACGATGACCTCGAATTGGACAGCCTTGACAGAGTTGATATGGTTATCGTGCTGGAAAACGCCTTCAAGTTTAAAATCAAAGAGGAAAAAGAAATCCGTGATATTCGCACGCTGGGCGATATACATAATTTTGTGATCAATAAAATCCGCGATATTGAGAGGGCGTCATAGGTGCCCCTGAATAAACCCCGTTCCATGCGTAAAGATTCTCCTTACACGTGGCAAAACAACCTAATTGTCGTATTGATGAACCTGACGGTTTTCCCTTTGTTGATCATAATGACTATCATTGGAATCTTCATGTCCCCTCCGGCATTTATTCTATTTAAAATTTTCTCCCGTTTGGAAACCATGCGTATTATACGTATTTTCGTATGGATCTACGGCAGGGGGTGGCTGGCTATCATCAAACCCTTCACACGGTTTCAGACGGAAGGCCTTAGAAAAGGAGATATTCAGCCGCCTTGCATTGTTGTGCCGAATCATCTCTCTTTTTTTGATACCTATTTTATGGGGGCGCTCCCTATAACCAATTTATGCTTCGCGATTCGTTCCTGGCCATTCAAAATGGCCTGGTACAGGCCGTTCATGCGGCTTGCCCGTTATCTGGATGTGGAAGACATGGCATGGGAGGAATCTTTTGAGTCGTGTAAAAGAGAACTTCGAAACGGGGCGACCCTAATATTTTTTCCTGAAGCCCACCGCAGTCGGGATGGAAAGCTCGGTCGCTTTTATTCAGGGGCCTTTAAAGTATCTGTCGCTACCGGTGTTCCGATAATCCCCTTATGCATTACAGGCACAGGCAAATTATATCCCCCGGGCAGATGGTTTTTTAAACCCGCAAAGGTATGTTTGAAGGCATTGCCCGCTGTTGCCCCGTCGGAATTTTCAGGGCCGCTCGGTCATTTGGCGATGCGTAAATTTGTCAAGGCCCTCATGGCCGAACAGATAGAAAAGATGAGGTAAATATTTATTAATGGACCTTAATCTCTTTTTGCCGATGCCTGCCGACAGGCTTGTCCCACACCGGCCGCCGCTCTGTCTTATTGACCGTCTCCTGGAATTTAACGGACAGACAGGCGTAGTTGAATCGGTTATCGGATCCGGCAATATATTCCTTAACGAGGACGGAAGCATTCCTTCATTGACCTTGGTGGAATTGATCGCCCAGGCATCAGCCGCCGTAAAGGGATATGAGGATATGACACAGGGGAAGGCAATAAAAAGGGGGTTTTTGGTCAATATCCGCGAGATCCGTTTCATGGGTCAGTGTTTTAAGGGAGATAAGTTATATATCAAGATCGAAATAACAAAGACCATCTCCGGATTTTTAATTGTTAATGGTGAGGTGGAACGAAGCGGTGATATCATAGCGATTGGGACCCTCAAGCTATGGATCCCGGAAGATAGCGATCTCGCATAGCATGCAGGAAGATGAATTGTGTAGCTCTGTAATTTTTCTGACCCTATTTTTCCTTTTGATGATTAGCGTGACCGCACGATGAACTCAATCCTCTCGAAGACACGCAGTGACTTCAATCTCCTCGAAGCGAACCGCCGGTTTTACGACATGTTGTGGACCGATGCACGTCTGATCGAACCAGAGCGTTTCAACACGTGGCCGCTGGTGCGCGGCCTCATCCCGCAGTCACAGCGCCGGATCGAGGTCGCACCGGGACTGAGGCCGCGCCTCCCAATCGAGGGGACCCAATTCGTCGACATCAGTGTGCCAGCCCTCGCGAGGCTGCGCGAGCGTGGTGCGAGCGTGGTGCAGGGCACCGTCTCGTCGCTCCCGTTTCCTGCCGGCACCTTTGATCTGGTATGTGCGTTCGACATTGTCGAGCATATCGACGACGATGATCTCGCGCTTCATGAGTTGTCTCGGGTCGCAGCGGCCGACGCAGACGTTCTCCTATCGGCCCCGCTCGACCCCTCGCATTGGACGGTGTTCGACGAACTCGTGGGACATCGGCGGCGCTATAAGCCATTGGAACTCCTCGCGAAGCTCGCGGAGCATGGCCTCTCGGTAGAGCGCAGCGCCGTCTATGGGATGCGTCCGAGGTCGTCGCACCTGGTCAATATCGGGATGTGGGTACTCACCCATCATCGGGAACGGGCGATGTGGTGGTACAACCGCGTTATGATGCCGCTCGGGGTGCGCTTCCAGAAGAAGCTCATCCTAACCCCCGGGATGGTCGACACCGAGAAGGTCGACGAGGTCTTGCTCGTATGCCGGAGGGACAGTGCGTCCCGCTCGAAGGCAGCAATCGAGGGTCAGGACCGCGCGCGCGCCGGTTCGGCCTCGAACAGCGAAGCCGCAATGGCTTTAGCTCGTAAAGGGGTAAGGGCGTGAGCGGCGCTCGAAGCAACGCAAATGAGATTCGCATGAGGCTGTTCGTGCCTTGGCAGCGTTTTCCGATGCTGGCGTCGATCTGCCTCTTCCTGGTTGTATCGGGTTGCCGGTACACCGCCGTTCAGAACGCAGCCGTCTCGGCGCCCGCGCCCCATCCAGCCCGCTTTCTACTGACCTTCGATGATGGTCCGAGCTTGTTGCAACCCTACAACCCCACGACAGTAATACTGGATCAGCTCGCCGATAACACAGTGCAGCCAAGGATCAAAGCGGTGTTCTTCGTGCAGACACGTAGCCCAAGAGCGGGCGGCACCCCCTACGGGCAGGAGATCCTCCGGCGCATCCGCGACGAGGGCCATGTGATCGGTTTGCACAGCGGATCGGCTCGCGGCCACAAGAACCACCGCTATCTTTCGCCGGCCGAGTTGGGCCAGTCGCTGACCGATGGAATCTCGGACATTCGCGCCCTGTCGGGCCGCTATCCCACCTTGGTTAGACCACCGTACTGGTCCTTCAATGCCCGCACTCAAGCCGAATACCATGCACATGGCCTGGATATGTTGCTTACAGATATCAACGCACGCGACGGGAAGATATGGGGCTGGCACATCAGCCTGCGACGCCGCAGCCACTTTCGCGCCAAGCTGGCTGAGGTGCGACGCGCCATTGAAGAAGACCGGCTTCCGGTCGTGGACGGCGTCGTTCCGGTCGTGGTGACATTCCATGATACGAACGATTTCACCGCCAGCCACATGGAGGAATACATCAGGATCATCGTCGAGGAGGCGAAGCGGGTGGGTTTGCCGGTGGCGCCGGAGCCCTTTTACAATGACGGACCCACAATCGAACGGATCGCTCGCTTGCGTGCTGAATTTGGTGTTTATGCCACAGAATGAGGGAGGGAATAAGGGTTTTCCCATCATTTCCGGCACCTTCTTGTCCCCTTGAATCTTCTTCATTACGTCCTTTACTACGAAGGCTTTTGATGTTATTATCATTTCGCTTTATAACCATCTGGGCGCCTCCTGTTTTAAGGTTTCTTTTTCCAATACCCTTTATTAACAGGATCCCCTGATGGTTTTACAATCTTTTCTTGTTCCCCTATGCAAAATTCGGGCATTTATAAAATTTTCAATACCCCATCCGTTTGCGGTGGGGCAATTGATTAATGAGAACACACATGAATAGATTCATCCTAATGGTAATAATTATTTTAATGCCTTTTCAGGTCTTCAGTGAAGAACCGCAAGATGAGAACGACTATACCGATAAAAAGGCCGAGATCTTCAGCCGTATAAAACAGGCGGCCTCAAGCGTTCAGACCCTTGCGGGCGGATTTACCCAGGAAAAGCATCTGGAGATATTGAAAAACTCACCTATTTCCAAAGGGAGATTTTTTTACAGGAATCCTGACTGTCTGCGATGGGAGGTTTGCGAGCCTTTGTCCATGGGATTTATCGTGAATGGAGATAAAGGGAAAAGATGGCGAGGTCAGTCAGGATCTTTACAGTCCTTTGATCTTAAGAAGGAACCTGTGATTCAGATCATTACAGAACAGGTTTTTGCCTGGGCAAGGGCTGATTTTGATCGCTTGGAGGCAGGATATGACATCACAGTCCTGGAGGAGAATCCCGTTACATTGAGACTTGTCCCCCTTTCCGTTACTGGAAAAAAATATATTGACCATATCAAGATTATCTTCTCCTCAACGGAAGATTATGTAAGCTCAATAGAAATACATGAGGCCGGTGGAGATTATACACAAATCAATTTTATCGATATGACGATCAACAAACCGATTCAAGAGGATATTTTTTGATGTCCGGTTATGACATCTTCCGGCATTTTTATACCTTTTTCTCACGGCGTCGTCTGATGCTTTTCATAGTTGCGGCAGTTATTATTGCCTTGAGCATCGTGTCTATAAGAAATATTAAAATTTCCGAAGACATAAAATCAATGCTCCCGGACAATCAGAGAGATTTCACCGCCGATTTTGAACTGCTACAACATACCCCTTTCATGCACAATATCATCATTAACCTGAAAGATAAATCCAACGGCGACATCAAAGACCTTACAGAGGTTGCCGACCGTCTGGCGGCAGCGATGACCCCTCCATTATTTACCAAGGTGGTTACCGGACCGTCAATCAACCAGGACATGGATCTTTATAACTGGATGATTAAGGCCTTACCGAATCTTGCGACTGATGAAGATTTGGAGATTATCAAATCAGGATTAACAACAGGGCATATTCGCGATCAGTTGACTGATTATTATAACAGCCTTTTTTCCCCTGAAGGCTGGTTTACCAAAAATTTTATTACGACCGACCCCTTAGACCTGAAGACCGTCGGCCTTAAAAAATTGGCCTTTTTAAATATCATTTCTAATGTGCGCCTGCAAGATAATCACTTTATAGATAACGATGGGAATAACGTCTTATTGATTGCCGAGACTGATGTGGATATCACGGATGCCGGCAGCGCCGAAAAAATGCTTGATCAACTCAATGTCCGGGCCGCAAATATTCTCCCCCAAAACATTGAGATGTCGGTGTTGAGCGCCCAAAATTATACCGTTGCCAATGCAGAGACGATCAAAAATGACCTTTTTGTAGTCCTGACTATCTCGTCCTTATCCATTGTTATCCTCTTTATTTTCTTTCTGAGAAGCTGGAGGGCGTTTTTAGTCTTATTAATATCCTTTTCATCCTTCTCTATTGCCTTAGTCAGCGTCTCTCTCATCTATAAGACTGTCTCGGCAATTACTATAGGTTTCGGATCAGTCCTTCTTGGGCTCTCTGATGATCTCAGCCTGCATGTCTATTTTGCCTTGCGCCCCAGGAAGGCAAAGGATAAAAATCATGATCCTTCCGCGATCATGGCCGAGGTATCCCGCCCGGTTTTATTCGGGGGAGTGATAACCCTGTGCGCCTTTTCTCTATTACTTTTTTCCGATCTGCCGGGACAGCGCCAGTTAGGGACCTTTTCCATAATCGGCGTAGTGGCATCTCTTGCCATGTCGTTAATTCTGTTGCCGCATATGATGCAGGCATCATCAGGGGGAAAAGATGCGCCGGGCATCATTCTTAAAAAGAGAAAGATCGTCCATCCCTCAATGGTCATCGGCATCTGGATCTTATTGCTTACAGGATGCGCGTGGCAGGGGAGACACATCAGTTTTAACGGCGACCTGAACGCCTTAAATTTCATACCAAGGGAACTTCATGACGTTGAACTCATGGTCAAGGAGACCTGGGGAGATTTTCGCAGCAGTGCAATGATCTTCTCTGAAGGACAGGATGTCGAATCAGCCCTTGAAATAAACGATACCCTTTTCCGCCGGCTTTCAGAAAACATCAAGGATGGAGAAATCATAAGCATCGCCCCTGTCCTCCCCTCGATAAAAGCTCAGCAAGCAAACCAAAAAGGCTGGAATGATTTCTGGTCCAGGAAAGAGGATCAGGTTCGTCAGATTTTAGAGGAAGAGGGAAAGGCACTTGGCTTTTCCGGCAATGCCTTTGACCCCTTTTTTTCAAACCTTAAGATATCCCCAGCCCCTATTCTTCCGGAAGATTTAAAGGTCTTGGGCATTAAGGAGGTCCTTGATTCTATGATCATTAGTTCAGAGGGAAAAGTCAGCGTCCTGACATTAGTTCCGGACACCGCTGAAATAAAAACCCTTATGGAGCGGGATAAAGATCGTCTTCCAGGTGTGCGGTTTGTATCTCAAACCCATTTCAGTGAAATGATCAGAAATGCAATCAGCCATGATTTTATTCGATTTATTATCGGGGCATTTTTTATCATCATTTTATTATTAGTCCTCCTTTTCCGGAATATTAAAAAGGTCCTGCTCAGTTTAATCCCTGTAGCCACCGGCATGATATTCATGTTAGGGGTCATGAGTTGGCTGGAAATACCTTTTAATATCTTTAATATCATTTCAACGATACTGATTATCGGTTTGGGTGTCGATTATGGGATTTTTATGGTATGTAAGAGTTCGGAAGAGTATGAGCATGACACGGACACCGCGGTATTATTATCCGGTTTGACAACCGTTACCGGTTTTGGGGCCTTGATCTTTGCCCGGCATCCAGCCTTACATTCTATCGGTATAACCGTATTATTAGGGATCGGGGCAGCTATTCCTTCGGCAATCTTTGTTATACCCGCTTTCTATCGAACCAAAGATAATGGGTCTGACAGGGAAACACGCCTTGACATATCTCAAGGGAAAGAGTCATGAATGAACTTATAGATGCTGTAAAAAAATCGGCCATAGGCCCCGCGCAAATGAAAGATTCAAATACTATAACCGGTAAATATTGTTTTGCTGATGATTTTATAGGGTTTTCGGGACATTTTCCAGGTTATCCCATCCTACCCGCCGTAGTGCAATTGATTGCAGCACTATGCATTATTGAGGAACAGAAGGGACATCAATTACAATTGCACTCAGTGCAAAATGCAAAATTTCTTCAAGAGATCAGACCGGGCAATGAAATCCTGATTCAATGCACTGATTGCGCGGTAAATGGGATGCCGGGGAGTAAGATACAAATTTTTTCCGGTGATAAGATCGCAGCTTCTTTTTTAATGACTTTTTTATAATGAGGGAGCAAAAAGGTGTTGAAACCATATTTTATTACCCAGAAGGACGACCCCAAACCTCTCCGTCTTCAGGTGAAGAGACAAGTGCGCTTTGAAGAGACTGATGCGCTTGGGATAGTCTGGCATGGCCGCTATGCAAGCTATTTCGAGGATGCCAGGAGTGCGCTGGGGGACAATTACGGTATAGGATACCTGGACCTTTACAGGAACGGGATAGTCGCGCCTATTAAAAAGCTGCACGCAGACTATCACCGGCCCCTGACATACCCGGAGGATTTTACAGTTGAGGCCATATTGCACTGGTCCGATGCGGCCAGGATCAATTATGAATTCATCATCAGAGACAGTAAGGGGAGCATAGTCACCACGGGTTATTCAGTACAGATCATGCTGGACATGGAAAATAATCTGTATATGGTTTCGCCTCCTTTTTATCAGGAGTTTTGTAAACGATGGAAGGCAGGTGAGTTGAAATAAACCCTATCTGGATTACAGATGCGGCCACAGTGACTGCCCTTGGCAACAACCTTGACACATTGTGGGATAGGCTTTTACTCGGAGAGTCAGGGATTAAGCCAGTGCGGCGATTCCCTGTAATCGCTTACAATTCCAAGATAGCCGCTTGTATCGAGGATTTGGAACCGACCGGCAAGATATCAATAATCTATGAAATGCTTGATCGATTATTCATTACAATGGGGCCGGTTCCATCGGATTCTTTTCTCATTACCGCGTCAACCAAGGCCGGCATAGACAACCTGGAAAGATCAGCCCGCGGCTTGCCTGCCGATATCCGTGATTGTCTCTTTTCGCATGTCTCTGATCATATCTCAATCCGGTTCTCCTTAACAAGTGGAAACATAAATATTAACACCACATGCGCATCATCAGCAATCGCCCTTTCCAGGGGGGCGTCTCTCATTGAATTGGGCAGGGCCGATTCCGTGCTGGTCTGCTGTTTTGACCTTGTCGCGGAATATGTTTTTTCCGGTTTCTGCGCCCTGCAGGCTATGTCTCCCGTGCCGTGCATGCCCTTTGACAGGAACAGGAAAGGCATGAACATAGGGGAAGGCGCGGCTGCCCTGCTCCTCATGAGTCCCGAAAGGGCAAAAAGGGAGGGGAGATCATCCCTGGGTGCCCTTGTGGGATGGTCGGTCTCCAATGACGCCTTTAATATCACAGCACCTGACATGGACGGCCATGGCCTGACGCTGGCCATCAGGAAGGCATTGCAGAGGTCCGGCATACCGGAGGATGCCGTTTCCGCGATATGCGCACACGGTACAGGAACCGTTTACAATGATTCCATGGAACTCACGGCCTTCCGGAAAGTCTTTGGAAATAGAAAGTTGCCGGTCTTTTCAGTCAAGGGCGCCATTGGACATACGATGGGCGCGGCCGGCGGCATTGAGGCGGCCCTCTGCCTCAAGAGTCTCGAGACAGGGATTATTCCTCCCACCGCGGGGTTCATGGAGCCGGATACAGGGGCTGAAGGACTTGTGAGCAATGAGCCGGTGATTAATGAATGCGATTATATGCTTTCCACAAATTCCGGCTTCGGCGGGGTCAACGCAGCTATTATCTTAGGAAAGGGGATCAGGTCTTGAACGCCTTTATCACAGGGACAGGCTGGGTAACAGCCGGAGGGGAAGGGACGGGGAGAAATGCCGCCCCCTTTGCCCTGTCTGAGGGACCCCTGCCCGGGCTTGCAGAAAAAATTACCTTTGCAAATCAGAACTTCAAACGATTCGGACGAATGGACAGGTACTGCAAGCTCGGCCTCAAGGCCATTGCCTATGCCCTGCAGGACGCAGGGCTTGACGCATGGAAGGAAAAACGGGATATCGGTGTTATCGTATCCACAGTACTGGGTTGTCTTGCAACGGATTTCGACTATTATAATACAGTCATACCAAGGGATGGTTTAATTGCAGATCCTAACCTGTTTACATATGCCCTTTCGAACTCCTTTATAGGCTATGCTGCAATAATTTTCGGATTAACAGGGACAAATTTTGCGATCAATGAAAAAACCGGCTCAGGGACTTCCGCCCTTGTATCAGCCATGGATTGCATTTCCCTGGGGGAATGCGATACTATCCTGGCAGGTATCTGCGATGTTGAGTGTCCGCCGAATTTCCCCATGTCCGAAAAACCGGCTCCCGGATCAATATTTATAGTAATTGAAAAGACTATCGAAAGGCAGATCCGTCCTTACGGGAGACTTTCTGTGGATAAAAACGGAAAACTGTTTTTTAATGAATCTGAGATAAAGGATATATCCATGTGCGTGAAGCAATGTTTAAGCATCGAAAGGAAGAATTAAGATCTTGCTCCTTAAACCTTACACCGTATACCGTAAACCATAAACCTTATGCCGTAGTAAACAGGAACTATAACTCATGCGAATGCTATTAATCTATCCCAAATGGCCCAGAATGGAACGCCAGACAGAATTCCACCTGCCTCCCCACGGCCCGGTGGTCTTCGCCGCGGAGGTCCCTGAAGATATCGGGCTTACCTTTATTGACGAGGCATTCCAGGAAATAGACTATGACGCTGAAGTTGACCTTGCGGCCATCTCAGTGATGCTCACATGCCAGGTCCCCCGCGCTGTTGAAATAGCGAAAAGATACCGCGCCCTGAATGTCCCCGTCATATTCGGCGGGATCGCTGCAATGCTCCATTCGGAGGAACTCAGCCTTTATGGCGACGCTGTTTTTCTGGGAGAGGCAGAAGGGCATTTCGGGTCTGTCCTGGACGAC
>Ga0214474_1000237_pt1 | contig 28913 bp, 21 predicted proteins | sample RVTome_2_FD_187335 | JGI IMG/M metagenome (GOLD analysis project Ga0214474, IMG submission 187335) | Soil microbial communities from uranium-contaminated site in the Upper Colorado River Basin, Wyoming, United States - RVT95D214 HiSeq ... | reverse complement strand
ACCCCCTACGCCCACCCCGCCTACGGCACCATTCCATCCCTGGGAGGGTTGTCGGCAGGAGATCCACCTTCCTTTTACCGCCGCCACTATTCCCCTGGGGAGGCCGTGCTGCTGGCAATCGGGGATCTCACCTCTGAGGAGATCAGGCAGAGGGCCGAAGGCCTTCTGGGGAATTGGAAAGGGGAGGCGAGGCGCGCGGGTCAGCTGCCGCAGCCGGCGAGGCCAACAAGGAGGAGGATCATCGCGGTGAATCGCCCTGACCTCACCCAGAGCCAGATCCGGGTGGGCCTGTTGGGCATCAAAAGAAAAGATCCGGATTATATCCCCTTTAAGGTGATGAACTACATCTTCGGGGGCGGGGGGTTCTCCTCCCGGCTCATGCAGCGCATCAGGGCCGAGAGGGGGTACACGTATGGCATTGGCAGCGCCTTCCAGGCAGGGCGTAGTACTGGACCCTTCATCATCTCCACCTTCACGCCGACAGCCACGACCGTCCCGGTCATCGAGGAGATCCTGAAGGTTATGGAAGAATTTGTCTCGGAGGGTGCCCAAGCACAGGAGCTCGAGGAGGCCAAGCGTTTCTTGGCGGGGAGCTTCCCCCTGAGATTGGAAACCCCTGGCCAGATGGCCGGCGAGCTTTTACAACTGGAACTCTATGACATCCCCTTTGACTATCTCTCTTCTTATCAAACGGCTATAGGGAAGGTCACCCTGGCTGAGGTCAATAGTTTGGCTTCCGCCTATCTCCTTCCGGAAGCCCTCATCCTCGTGGTGGTGGGCAGGGTCGAGGAATTCTTGGAGCCCCTGCGGAGCTGGGGTGACGTGGAGGTTATTGAGTATTCCGAGCTGACAAAGGGCTCTTTCCCGTCCAACACCTCCAAGCATGCATCCACCACCTGGGGGTCGTAGAACCTCCCCCGACCTTTGTTGATTTCGTCCAAGGCTTTTGTCACGCTGAAGGCTGGGCGATAGGGACGATGGTGGGTCATGGCGTCCACCACATCGGCCACCGCCAGGATGCGGGCCTCAAGGATGATCTCGTCACCCGTGAGCCCCTTTGGATATCCTGAGCCGTCCATACGCTCATGGTGTTGGAGGGCAGCCAGGGCCACCGGCCAGGGGAACTCGATCCCCTTGAGGATCTCATATCCCGCCTGGGGATGTACCTGAATGAGCGACATCTCCATATCGGTCAGCCTGCCGGGCTTGACCAATATCTCCACCGGCACGGCCATCTTGCCTATATCGTGGAGCACTCCGGCGATGTAGATTCCGGTGACCTGGTCTTCGGAAAACGCCATTATGCGGGCGATGGCCTCGGCAAGTCCGGCCACACCAATCGAATGGCCGCTGGTATACGGATCTCGATCCTCAATGACCTTTGACAGGGCCTCGGTGGTCCCGAAAAAGCTGTTCTTGAGGGCCTCTTTGTGTTCCAGCAAGATCTTTGCAGCTTCTCTCTCATGGGTCACATCGTGGTAGATGCCGAAGGCCCCCTGGATAGCCCCTTGCTTATCCCGGTAGGGGGTGCCGCTTACCAGCAGATTGTGCCTTCGGCCTTTGGCATCCGTCAGCACGATCTCATAGACGGTCCCCTTTCCCTCCCATCTCGCCTTGAGGTTTTGCGCCAGGATCTTTTGATTCTCCTCGTCATAGAAGGCACTGAGGGGTTTTCCCTCCGGATGGGGGTCTGCAAGGGTCTCCTTCATCCGCTCGTTGGTCACGAGGATGGTCCCCCCTTTATCCATATAGAGGAAACCGTCGCTCGCCCCCTCCATGATGGCGCGCAGGTGCTCCTCCGTCTTCTGGAGGGCCTCCTTGATCCACTCGTGCTCCGTGATATCTCTCTGTACGGATACGCCATACAATATCTTTCCATCTGCGTCTCTTACCGCGCCAGCGCTGAGCAGGACCGTGCGTCGGGCTCCATCCTTGGTAACGATGCACATTTCTTGATTCTTGACGCTCCCCGTCTTCTTCCACTGCGCGAAGAGCTCCTTCGCCTTCAACAGCGACTCGGGAGGATAAGTGCCTTCCAGCGGCTTGCCGACCAGCTCCTCTTTTTTATAGCCGAGCGCATTAAGGGCGGCGTTATTGACGTCGAGGATGATGCCCTCCGGTGAAATCATATAGCAGTATTCCGGTTCGTTTTCAAAGAATTGTCTGAAGCGCTCTTCGTTCAGACGCAGGGCCTCCTCAACCTTCTTGCGCTCGGTGATGTCGCGGCAGATGCTCCGAAACCCGATCGGTTCCCCTCCAGAATCCCTTATAAGAGATGGTGCAATTTCGACAATCAGTTTGGTCCCATCTTCTCTGATATATTCTGCTTCGAATGGCTTATCCAGTTGCCCTGTTCTGTAGATCCCGTAGAAGAATTGATACAGTTCTTTAGCCATTTTTTCGTCTGTATGCTGGCGGTAATTCATCCCGACCAATTTCTCTTTGGCATATCCGAGATGTCGGCAGGTGACATCATTAACGAATGTATACTTGCCGGTAAGGTCAATCTCAAAATAGCCGTCCTGGATGTTCTCAATGATGGTTCGGTATTTCTCCTCACTCTGGCGCAGCTCATCCTCCATCCGCTTGCGCTCGGTGATGTTGCGGGAGATACCCCGAAACCCCACAGGCTGACCAGCCGCATCCCGCATGAGGCTAACGGAGTTTTCTAAATATCTTTTGGACCCATCTTTTCTTATAATCTCAAATTGAATTTCTCTATCGGATTTTCCCGTGGTATATATGTTGTTATACGCTTGAAATATTTTTCGGGCATTCTTCTCATCCATGTACTCCCGGTAATTCATATGCAGCAATTCTTCTCTGGTGTATCCATAGACTTCAGGCAATGAATCATTGCAGAAGGTAAGGTTGCCGCTCAAGTCATTTTCAAAGTATCCCTCTGTGATGTTTTCGAGGATGGTTCGGTATTTCTCCTCGCTCTCCCGCAGTACCTCCTCTGCCCGCTGCTTCTCCTCGACGGCGCGTCGCTGCTGGAGCACCTTCTTGATGGAGGAAGGAAGCAGCTCAAGATACTTGGTCCCCACATCCTTGACGATGTAGTCGCCGGCGCCCAGCTTCATGGCCTCCACCGCCACCCGCTCATCGCCGGTGCCCGTAATCATAATCGTGGGAGGCAAGGGGCCCCGAGAGCCCAAGATACGGATCACCTCCAGCCCTTCGTAGACGGGCAACGATTGATCTACGAATACTACGTCATAGGAATCTGCCTCATACTTGGCAATCCCCTCCGCGCCGTCGGAGGCGATATCGACGGCATACCCCGCCCTGCCTAGCCTCTTCTGCACCAGCCGGGCCAGGCCGGGATCGTCCTCGATGTAGAGGATGCGTATGGGATTAAGGTGCGCCATATACTACTACTGCCTACACTCCTACCCCATTGGGTATCGTCACCACCAGCAGGAAGAGCCCGAGCTTGCGGATGGCGTCGGAGAACTGCTCGTAGTCCACCGGCTTGGTTATGTAGACGTTGCAGCCGAGCTCATAGCATCGGGCCACCTCTCGGGCATCGTCGGTGGTGGTCAGGACGACCACCGGGATGCGTTTGGTGCGCTCGTCGTTTTTCATGCGTTCAAGCACCTGGTAGCCGTCAAGCACCGGCATGTTGAGGTCGAGCAGCACCAGCAGGTGCGACGCGTGTTTGTTGTGGGCATACGCTCCTTCGCAGAACAGGTAATCAAGGGCCTCCTGCCCATTGGTGGCGAAGGCGATCTCGTTTTTGATGTTGGCCCGTCGCAGGTTCTTCTCGATCAGGCGCGTGTGGCCTGGGTCGTCTTCTGCCAAGAGGATAGTGACTTCCTGGATATCAGGCATCACACGCTCCTTTTTCAGAACGGGTTGAGATAGTAAAGGTAAAGGTCGTACCCTTGCCCAGCTCTGACTCACACGAGATGCGCCCCCCGTGGCGGCGGAGCAGGGTCTGGACATAGGCCAGCCCCATGCCCTCACCCGGCGTATCCTGCTTGCCGGCCCGGCGGAAGGGGGTAAAGACCTTGTGCATATCCTCTGCGGCGATCCCGCGGCCGTTATCGCGGATACGAAAGGTCGTCTCCGCCCCATTGGCCTGAGCCGTCACCTCGATCCGTCCGGGGCGCGAAGAATCGAGGTATTTGACGGCATTGCCCAGGATATTGCCCATGATCTGTTCCATGGCAATGCGGTCGGCGACAACGTGCGGCAGGGATCCGACGTTCACCTCTATCCCTCGCTCCTGGAGCTGGTGCGACATGGTCTCCACGGTGGTCTGAACCAGGGCGTTCATATCGATGGGCTCGGGCTTGAGATCTTGCCTGCCCAAACGGGATAATATCAGGATGGCGTTGATAAAGCTGTCCATGCGGGAGACCGAGCTGGTGATAAATTCCAGGGCCTCTGGCACATCCTCGTGCAGGGCCGTGGCTACTGCCGATTGTTTTTCTTCAATCAGATGAGGCAGGGCCGCGTCGAAATTAGAACCGATCACCTCCAGGGCGGAACGAAGCTCAGCGGTATACCCCTTCAGGTTGACCAGGGGGACCCGCAAATCATGGGAGACGATATAGGCGAAATTCTTCACCTCCTCGTTGCTGCGCTCCAGCTCCGCGGCGTAGCGCTTCAACTGCTCCTCGGCTTTCTTGCGCTCGGTGACGTTACGAGAGATGCCCCGGAATCCGATGGGTTTGCCGTGTGCATCCCGTATCAGAGATACCGAACTTTCATAAATCTCCTTCGTCCCGTCTTTTCTAATATATTCCGACTCTAATGCCTTAATCTGTTCCCCTGTCCTGTAGACTTCTTGGTGGATCTGATATGCCTTTTTAGCGGTCGTTTCATCTTGAACCGACCGGTAGTTCATCCCGATCAATTCCTCTTTGGTATATCCGAGATGCATGCAAGTTACATCATTAACAAAGGTAAAATTACCAACAAGGTCAAGCTCATGATAGCCATCTTGGATGTTCTCAATGATGGTCCGGTATCTCTCCTCACTTCTACGCAGGGCATCTTCAGCCTGCTTGCGCTCGGTGATATCAATCCCCGTACAAACAACACAGCTGGCATTTTCAATTTTTGTGTGTAGTCCTGTAATGTAAAAGGGAATTTTCTTTCCTGGTTTCGACAGTACGTTTATTTCTAATGAAGCCTGGCCTTTGGTGAGGACCTCCTGCATTGCCTCGACGGCAATCTTTTGATCCTCGTTTGCAACGAAATGAAGAATATTCATTTTTGATATCTCTGTTGCAGAATATCCAGTGACCTTCTCTACATTCCTATTCCATTGCATAGTATTTCCCTTGTCGTCAAAGACAAACAAGAGGCCTGGCAAACTGTTCATTACGGCGTCGGAAAAATTCTTTTCTCTTGATAAAGCTCTCTCCGTCTGCTTGCGCTCCGTGATGACAATGCCTTGGGCTATGGGTTTAGATTGCGCCATATACTACTCCCTACCCTCCTACCCCGTCGGGTATCGTCACCACCGACAGGAAGAGCCCGAGCTTGCGGATGGCGTCGGAGAACTGCTCGTAGTCCACCGGTTTGGTAACGTAGACGTTGCAGCCGAGCTCATAGCATCGGGCCACCTCTCGGGCATCGTCGGTGGTGGTCAGGACGACCACCGGGATGCGTTTGGTGCGCTCGTCGTTTTTCATGCGTTCGAGTACCTGGTAGCCGTCAAGCACCGGCATGTTGAGGTCGAGCATTACCAGCAGGTGCGATGCGTGTTTGTTGTGGGCATACGCTCCTTCGCAGAACAGGTAATCGAGGGCCTCCTGTCCATTGGTGGCGAAGGCGATCTCGTTTTTGATGTTCGCCCGTCGCAGGTTCTTCTCGATCAGGCGCGTGTGGCCTGGGTCGTCTTCTGCCAGGAGGATAGTGACATCTTGGATATCAGGCATGAACACCTCGTTTTGCATGGCCGTTGTGCATCTTTTTATCCTCATACATCCGTCTATCCGCTTCGTTCAGGATTTCTTCCACGGACGTATGGTCTTTGGGGTCCCAGTAGGCGCTGCCGATGGAGAGCGTGACCGGAAATGCCAGCCGCTCATCCTTTTTATTGCAGAGGGCAATGTTTTTGGCGATACGCTGTTTGACAACATTCGATTCCCCGTCTGTCTCAAGCAGGATGACCAAAAACTCATCCCCGCCGTAGCGGATCACAATGTCCGTCTCCCTCACTGCCTCGCGCAGCGATGATGCGACCTCTTTGAGGATCTCATCCCCCGCCTGGTGTCCGTATCGGTCGTTGATCTCTTTAAATCTATTGACGTCGATCATCAAGAAGGCCATGCAGTGGTTGTATCTCTTTGAGCGCTTGACCTCCCGGCCGAGGACTTGGTTAAGGTAATAACGGTTGTGAAGACCGGTCAGGGAATCGTGGATGGCTTGTTCTTTGAGTTCATTCTGCAGGCGGATTCTTTTGATCGCCGCAGCGGTGTGGCCGAGCAGCAGCTCGAGCAGCCGGGTGTCATCTTCCGTAAAGGCATCGGGCTCGATGGAAGCCACCTGAAAGACGCCGAGATCTCCGATGGGTGCGCTGACCAGGGAGAGATATTCCAACTGGGACGGCCGGGCTTTCGGGGCTTTTCTCATCTCCCCGAAGACATACATCTTTCCATTTCTATAGGTTTTGCCCATCAGGCCGTCATCCACGGATATCGATCGGGTTTCAGCGGGGTATGGTTGGGGATCGGACACCTTCGTAACGATCTGCCGCCCTTCTACCATCCCGAGGCTGCAGAAGGAGAAGGTGAGGATTTTCTTTGCCGCGTCGACGGCCAAATGATATATCTCTTCTTCGCTGGCGCAGGCTGATAGACGGCGGGCTACTTCATGCAGTTTCTCCAGCTTTTCTCCCGATATTCGCAGCGCCTCCTCCGCCCGCACGCGGTCGGTGATATCTTCATAGGTAACAAACAGATCGCCATGCTTCATCGTGATGGGTCTGAAATAGATCACCTTTTTTGAACCATCCTTGCAGGTCACGGTAAATACTCGAGGTCGGAACTCTCCACCCCTGGACTTCTTCAAATCCTTGAGCCAGGTTGTCATGACGTTGTCCCGATACCCTTCATCGGGGTATGCCTTGGCAAACCATTCCCGCTCCGTCGGGATATCTTCTCGCGTATATCCGAAGATCGCGGTGAACGTGTGATTGACATAGATAAAACGGTTTCCTTCCCCGATGATGGATACCCCGAGCGGAGACTCCTCCACGAGGGTTTGAAATTTCTCTTGTTCTTTCCGTAGCTCCTCCTCCGCACACTGCTTTTCCTCGACGGCGCGCCGCTGCTGCAGGGCTTTTTCGATGACGGAAGGAAGGAGGTTGAGATACCCTCCATCCACATCCTTGACGATGTAGTCGTTTGCACCCAGCTTCATAGCCTCCACCGCCACCCGTTCATCACCGGTGCCCGTGATCATAATCGTCGGCGGCAGGGGACCATTGGAACCCAAGATCCTGATCACCTCCAACCCGTCATGGATCGGCAACGACTGATCTACGAACATTACGTCATAGGCGTCGGCATGGTACTTGGCGATCCCCGCCTCGCCATCGGAGGCGATGTCGACGGCATACCCCGCCCTGCCCAGCCTCTTCTGCACCAGCCGGGCCAGGCCGGGATCGTCCTCGATATAGAGGATGCGTATGGGTTGAGATCGATCCACCGTGCGTTATCCTCCCTCCGGTATCATCAACACCGCCATGAAAAGGCCGAGCTTGCGAATGGCGTCGGAGAACTGCTCGTAATCCACCGGCTTGGTAACGTAGACGTTGCAGCCGAGCTCATAACAACGGGCTACCTCACGGGGATCATCGGTGGTGGTCAGGATGACCACGGGGATGCGCTTGGTGCGCTCGTCGTTCTTCATGCGTTCAAGCACCTGGTAGCCGTCGAGCACCGGCAGGTTGAGGTCGAGCAGCACCAACAGCGATTGGGCGCGGCCATTGCTAAAGAGGTAATCGACTGCCTGCTGGCCGTCAGTGACCTTTACAATATCGTTCGTTATGCCCGCCCGGCGCAGGTTCTTCTCGATCAAACGGGCATGTCCGGCGTCGTCTTCTACCAGGAGAATAGTAACTTCCGGAATATCAGGCATCACGCATTCCTTGTTTAAAGGTGGTCGAGATGGTGAAGGCAAAGGTCGTACCCTTGCCTGGCTCCGACTCGCACCAGATGCGCCCGCCGTGGCGGCGCACCAGGGTCTGGACGTAGGCAAGGCCCATGCCTTCCCCCTGCGTATCCTGCTTTCCGGCCCGGCGGAAGGGGGCAAAGACCTTGTGCATATCCTCTGCGGCAATCCCGCGGCCGGTGTCGCGGATGGAAAAGATCGTTTCACCGTTGTTGACCTCGGCAGCAACCTCGATCCGGCAGGGGCGCGAAGAATCGGGGTATTTGACGGCATTGCCCAGGATATTGCCCACGATCTGCTCCATAGAGGTGCGGTCGGCGACAACGTGCGGCAGGGATCCGACGTTCACCTCTATCCCTCGCTCCTGGAGCTGGTGCGACATGGTCTCCACGGTCGTTTTGACCAGGGTGTTCATATCGATGGGCTCGGGCTTGAGATCTTGCCTGCCCAAACGGGACAATATCAAGATGGAGTTGATAAAGCTGTCCATGCGGGAGACCGAGCTGGTGATAAATTCCAGCGCCTCGGGCACATCCTCGTGCAGGGCCATGGCCACTGCCGATTGTTTTTCATCAATCAGGTGAGGCAGGACTGCGTCAAGATTGGAGCCGATCACCTCCAGGGCAGTGCGAAGCTCACTAGTATACCCCTTCAGGTTGACCAGGGGGACCCGCAAATCGTGGGAGACGATATAGGCGAAATTTTTCACCTCCTCGTTACTGCGCTCCATCTCTGCGGCATAGCGCTTCAATTGCTCCTCGGCTTTCTTGCGCTCGGTGACGTCGCGCGAGACACCCCGGAACCCGATGGGTTTGCCGTGTGTATCCCTTATCAGAGATACCGACACCTCATACGTCCCTTTGGTCCCGTCTTTTCTGACATATTCCGACTCTAATGCCTTAGCCGGTTCCCCTGTCCTGTATACTTCTTTGTAGAGCTGATATGTCTTTTTAGCGGTCGTTTCATCTTGAAACCGCCGGTTGTCCATCCCAATCAATTCCTCCCTGGGATATCCAAGGTGCTTGCAGACCGCATCATTAACAAAGGTAAAACGACCGCCAAGGTCAATCTCATAATAGGCCTCCTGCATTCCCTCAAGGATGGTTCGGTATCTCTCCTCACTCTGCCGCAGCCCATCCTCCATCTGCTTACGCTCGGTGATGTCGTGCGTAATACCCCCGAAACCAATGGGTTTGCCTTGTACATCCCTTCTCAGGGATATAGACAGTTCGTAAGTCCCTTTGGTCCCGTCTTTTCTGGTATATTCCGCTTCTAATGCCTTAATTGGTTCCCCTGTCCTGTAGATTTCCTTGAAGGCATGATATGTTTTTTTAGCGTTTGCTTCGTCTTGATGCTGCAGGCTTTTCTTCCCGATCAATTCTTCTTTGGTATATCCGAAATTTCTGCAGACCGCATCATTAACGAAGGTATAGTTACCGGCAAGATCGATCTCATAATAGGAATCCTGCATGGTCTCAAGAATGGTCCGGTATCTCTCCTCACTCTGGCGCAAGGCCTCCTCTGTCCGCCTTCGCTCTGTTATATCCCGCGTAAAGGTCTTGAATCCGATCGGCTTTCCGGCTTTGTCTCGTTTCAGCTCTATCGTGGCCTCAAGGATCCTCGGCGTCCCGTCTTTTGCTCTGTGCACAATCTCCACTGACTGAGCCGGTTCTCCGGTCCTATAGACCCTGTTGTATATCTCATGGATTTTCTTCGCCTCCTCAGGGGGTGTATAGTCCTTGTACTGCATACCGATGAGTTCTTCCCTCGAATATCCCAAGGCCATAGAGACAGCCTTATTTATAAAGGTCAATCGTCCCGAAAGGTCTGTTTCTGTATAGGAATCGCCGATGCTCTCGAGCATGGTGCGGTATCTCTCCTCGCTCTGGCGCAAGGTCTCCTCGTACTTTTTTTGTTCGGTCCGATCGCGGGATACGCCATAAAAGCCAATGGGTTCACCAGCGGCGTTGCGTAACAGCGAGGCAGACATCTCGATCATCACCACGGAGCCGTCTTTTCTAATCATCTCGTAATCAACTATTTTGGCAGGGATGCCTGTCCTGAAGACCTCATTGAAAATCGCGTAAATTCTTTTTGCGGTTTCAAGAGACGTATATTCGCGGTTGTTCATCTTCATCAATTCATCACGGGAGCGCCCATGAATCTTGCATATGGCTTCGTTGAAAAACGTGAAGTTCCCGGTCAGATCGGTTTCATAGTATCCCTCTTCTATTTTATCGAGGATGGTACGGTATCTCTCCTCGCTCTGTTGCAGCGTCTCCTCCGTTTTTCTCTTTTCAGACACATCGCGTGTTACCCCGCGGAAGCCGATGGGCTTACCCGCAGCGTTTCGCAACAGGGAGACGGAAAACTCGGCTATGCCGATAGAGCCGTCTTTTTTAATTATTTCGTAGTCATCTATCTCTGCGGGATTGCCTGTTCTGTAGACCTCGCCGAAAACCTGGTAAAACCTTGTTGCCCCTTCGGGGGATGTAAAGTTCCGGTAATTCAGGCCCCTCAATTCATCACCGGAGCACCCAAAAAACTTAGATACGGCTTTGTTGAAAAACGTGAAGTTTCCGGTTAGGTCAACCTCGAAATATCCCTCGAGCATAGCGTCAAAGATGGTGCGATATTTCGCCTCCGACTCACGCAGCGCCTCCTCGGCTTTCTTGCGCCCGGTCATGTCCCGGGCGATACCCTGATATTCCAGGATGCTTCCATCATCCCCCCGCAGCGCCGTTACGGTGAACAGGCAGTCCATCCTCGTTCCATCCTTCTTGCGTAACCGCACCTCAAAGTCTTGAACGAATCCCTTTTCCTCTATCTCATCCTGAAGCCTCCGGGCCTCGGCAGGGTCTCCATAGAGTTGTCGGGCCTTCACCTTCTTCATCTCTTCTCTGGTATAGCCAAACAGGTCCAAGGCGGCGTTATTGGCATCAACGTATGCCCCAGTGCGGGTGGTAATATAGACGGCGTCCCTGGAGTTCTCGAAGAAGGTTTGATATCTCTCCTCGCCCGCCCGCTGCGTTACCTCCGCTTGCCTGCGATCGGTGACATCCTGCAGGGAAGCCATGCTCTTGTTCGTCCCCGGGATCTGCCCGATGGTCAGCACGATGTTCTTGATCTTCCCGTGCCGATCAACGAACCGAAACTCAAAACACCGCGGCACCAGCATGGGATCCGACTTGCGCAGCAGGTGATACTCCTTCATCCGCTTTCGATCTTCCCTTGCTACAAACTCCGTCCATCTCTTGCTGCCCTCAATCTCCTTTTTTGTGTAGCCGCTGAGCCTTGTAAACTCCGCATTGGCCAGGAAGATTGTCGTATCCTCATCGACGATCACCATAGGCTTGCCGTTGTTCTTCAAGATGGCCTGGTATTCCCTCGTCAATACTGGTTGCACCCCCGTTGGGACGGAGATTGCCTTGAGGACGCCCCGTCCCCGTCTGTTTATGCTGCTCGCCGCGACTTTCATCCCTACCTCCTAACCTCCTGCAAGGACTCAAGGTTTTTGTTCATAAAGACGATAAAAAATATACCGTGATCTTCTTTATCTTCAGCATAATCTGTGCCAATATAAGGTGATAAAAAATCATTACATATCAAAAGGTTAGCCATATCAAAGGGGGATAGAGAAGGGGAAAGGCGTTTATTCTCCACGGAAGCGACATTTTTTGTCACTTTTGGAGAAGACCAAATCCGGGATCAAGGGGACAGGAGGGGGTTGAGGGTTTCTTCACCGTAGAGATGAAAAGCCTCAGGGGATAAACGGCAATCACAACGAGGGAATCATATCAGAACTTGTTAGCTAAAATTTAAAGCCGAACTCCTTCAAGATCCTCTCCCCTTGGGGAGAGGAGAGAGTCCCGCACCGCTTTGCATAAATCAGGGAATACGGGATACCGCAAAGCGGCAGTGAGGGGGAAATTTTTGGGACCACCCTAACCCTCTCCCGCCAGCGTGAGAGGGAAACTAGTGATTTTTATTGTCCGATGCTCATTGTAATCGATCATAACCTTCTATGGCCGGTTTCAAGGCGATGAGCTGTCAACTTTTAAACTTTACATCTATCAAAAGTGTCCAGTTTCCATTCTTAACGACAGGGCCATATCAAAACGCTGTCTGAAGGATCAGGCTGGGGTATAACGCTGAAAGCTGTCCCGCCCCTTATTCTTGGCGCGGTACATGGCGATGTCGGCGCTCTTCACTAGGGTGTCTGCATTGTCACCGTCGTCGGGAAAGAGGGCGATCCCTATACTGGTAGTAATGTGGAGTTCATGACCATCAAAGGCAAAGGGCTTGCGAAAGGCCTGTAAGATCTTTTGGGCAATGGTAGTTGCATATTCTATCTCGAGCATTTCCGGCAATAAGAGCAGGAATTCATCGCCTCCGATGCGGGCGATGGTATCGCCCCTGCGAAGAAGTCCTCTCAGTCGATCGCCGACGGCGCACAGCAGCTGATCTCCCACGCTGTGCCCCAGGGTGTCGTTGACATCCTTGAAATAGTCCAAATCGAGCAGCATCACGGCGAGCTTCTTGTCGGAGCGTCGAGCCTGGGTCAGCGCCATGGTGAGACGGTCGTTGAATAGTGTGCGGTTGGGCAGGCCGGTGAGCGAGTCATGGGTGGCCATGTACTCGAGCTCTTCCTCCGCCCGTTTGCGCTCGGTGATATCCCTGATGATGCAGATGTAACCCGTTGTTGTTCCATCGGGTGACCGTATGGGCGATGTAACTATTTCCGCCGAGAAGATTGTGCCGTCTTTGCGCTTTAGATCCCATTCTTCCCTGAGAGAACCAACCCGTTCAACCAACGGATAGGTCGCCTTACCGTAGGCACGAAAGCTTTCTTCTGATGGATGGACGATTCTTATCGATTGACCCTCAACCTCGTTTTTTTGATAGCCGGTGAGATCAAGGAATGCCTGATTGCAGGTAATGGCATTCCTCTCTCGATCCAGCATCAAAATGGCGTCCGTAGAGCTCTCTACAAGGGTTCGATATCGTTCCTCAGAATTTTTTAGTGTCGCCTCCGCCAGTTTTCGTTCGGTAATGTCTATCATGGCCACTTGTAAGGCGGGCTTGCCCTGATATTCGATGCGGCTGGGAAAGGTTTCCACCCAGCGCACTGTTCCATCCTTCCGAATGATGCGGAACTGGTAGTGCGGGGGAGCAGGTTTCCCCTCTATACGATTCTGATAGTGTCCCCAGGCGATCTCTTGATCGTCCGAATGCACCAAGTTTCTCACCTGTTTGGAAGAGAGGGCTAACAGCTCTTCCACCGTGTAGCCCAACATCTCGGCGTAGGCGGAATTGGCAAAGATTTCGCGTTGGTCTTGGAGGATGTGCAGGCCTTGTAAGGAATGCTCGACCACGGCATGGTACGCCTCCTCAGCCCGTTTGCGCTCGGTGATGTCGGACAATATCACAATGGTTCGCTCGTCTTTGAGCGTGGTGCCTCTGAACTCTATCTCCTTGATTGCCCCATCCTTGCAGACTACGCTGAATACCCTATCTAAAGCCCTACGGACCAAGTCCTTCTTCCATGCCTTGACGACCTGCTCCCGGTAGTTTGGGTCTGGAAAGGCCCTGAGGAACCAATCCTTGCCAGTAGGGATATCTTTCAGGGTATATCCCGTGATGGCGGTAAATTCAGAATTGATATAGAGATACCTCCCGTCCTTGTCGATCAAGACCACTCCATTGGGGGCCTCTTGCAAGGTGGAATAGAAGATTTCCCTTTCCTCCTTTAGCAGTTCTTCAGCGCGCTTGCGCGCGGTGATGTCTCTTAGAACTACGACAACTCCCACCGTCTTCCCCTTTTTTTGCAAGAGAGAGCCATACATTTCACCAACCCGCTTTTCACCTGTCTTCGTATAACCTTCCACTTCATAGGGGGGCACCTGTTGCCCTGCTACGGTTTTAGCAAAGGTGGAAACCATCTTGGCCATGCTCTTGGCGGTAGCCATCTTTAAGAGGCTAAAGCGTTTTCCAACGAGTTCTTTTTCTGTATACCCTGTGACTTCCGTTATCCTCTTGTTTATTTTGATAATCTTACCCGTCATATTGACCAGAGCAATGCCATCCCTCACATCGTTAAAGATCGCTTTCAACTCTTCTTCGGACTCCCGCAGCGCCTCCTCTGTCCTCCTGAACTCATATTCTGATTGCTCCAGGCCGGCAATACGTCGGCGCAAGGAAGCCGTTTCTTTGATAAGCTGCTCCCTCGTCTTTTTTGTTTCTTTCACCCTGGGCATCGCGCCTATTTCTTCCTCGGCAAGCTTATGCCTTCGATCATGGGAATCTCAAAAGCCAACACAACACCTTTGTTTAAATTGTAGCATTTTGTGTGCCAAGTTTAATGATTTCAGGAAAGCAAAAAATTATTTAAAATCAATTAGTTATAACCATTATAGAGAAGCTGCCCCCTGCTTCGCTATTTTTTTGACGTTTTTTGTCATTACCTTTCCCCCATTGTCTATCTGAGAATAAGGGGGCTTGACCTCGCATTGAAAGATCGAAACGAGATAGTATTGCTATTGAGGGACTGAAGTCAAGCCCGCAGAGAGGCTATGATGGCAGCTCAAAGAGGCCTCTTTGATGGTCTACAACCCCCGTTTTTTTAAACGTTGACATGGCAACCCTATCCTTTTACAATGGCCTCCGATGGCTTTCGACTCGGGCGGCCATATCTCTTCGACGCTCTTCCCAATTGCCCGCGCCACGGCTTCGCGAAGCCTCAGACCTTTATTGACGCCGTGGATAGTATAGGACATGGCCGTGTGGCTGACCCCCTCTTGTCTGGCAAGCTGGCGTATAGAGATACCTGCCTTAAGGAGTTCTATCTTGATCTCTAAAGGGATCATAGTTCTCCCTTTGCTAATTAAATTTCAATAATTGCCATTATAATCAAATGAATGCGAAATTGTCAAGCAAAAAAATCGTAAAAAGCGAAATAGGGAATCGCATTAAGCGTGCTCGCGGCAGGGATGCCCAAAAAGAATTTGCCAAAACGCTTGGTTTTTCAGCCAGTTATATATCTGAAGTGGAATCCGGAAAAACAAAGCCATCACTTGAGCTGCTCTTGAAAATTTCGAACAATACGAAACACAGCCTGCATTGGCTTTTAACAGGGGAAGGGCCTCTGCTTGTCGAACCCACAGAATCGATGGTCAGGGAAGACCCGGCTTTTTACGGGGCACTTGGTGAGTTTACCGTTGTACCCAAGCTCGCCCTTGAGGATGAGGCAGGGATGGGGGTGAAAGGCATTGAGCAAGGGGTGAGAGAGAGATATGCCTTTCGGCGTGTGTGGTTAAGCTCGAAGGGTAATGTGAAGGACCTTGTTCTCATGGAGGTAAGGGGCGACAGCATGGATCCGACAATCACCGATGGAGACGCTGTTCTCATCGATTGTTCTAAAAAACAGGTGGTTGTCGGTAATATGTATGCCCTGCGCTTCAAAAACGCGGTCATGGTAAAGCGACTCCAGCCGATAGGAGCTGCCCACATTAAGGTCATGAGCGATAATAAGCTCTATGATTCGTATGAAATAGACCTCGATACCGGCGATATCGAGATCATCGGCCAGGTCATCTGGATCGGCAGAGAGCTGGTAAAATAAGCGGGGGTCTCGTCACTCCAGATGAACCGTGCTCGGTTTGTGAAATTGGATGCCGACACGGTAGAGGCCGGATTCAGAAAGGTGTACGTTCATCACCTCACCCTTGAGGGAAGTGATTACCTCGCCCATAGCGAGTTCGAGCTCTATCACGGCCCCGACAGGCAGCTTATCAGCCACCTCAAGGGTTGCCCCCTCCAGGTTTAATTCCAAGGTCCGCCCGAGACCGTGGATGACGGGGCTTTCTTTCCCCGGATCTATATTGATGAAGTTGAGAGAGCAGACCCGGATAGCTTTTCTGCGTTCTGGTTTCTCCGCCATGTCGCTCACCCCAATAATAATTCTACCCTTTTTGCCTTCAAGAAGCAATGGTCCTGTGTGGTGCTCAAGTCGCCGGTAATAAGGTTGTTAATTGCCTAGAAAATAAAACCTCTCGATTCCTCTCCCCTCGGGGAGAGGATGAAGGTGAGGGGGAAAGGCTTAATGATAACCACCCTCACCCCTACCCTCTCCCGCTAGCGGGAGAGGGGATAAATAGTATTTTCATGGTTCGAGGGTGACGCTCCGTCACGATGGATTGCCTAGAAAATAGACCATCCAAATCCCTCCCAACCTCCCTTTCCAAAGGGAGGATTCTTCCCCCTTTAGCAAACCGGAGGTGACCCTTTGGTCAGGGGGATTCAGGGGGATTTATCCCGCCAAGGCAGGATTCCCGCCGAAGGTGACCTTTTGGTCAGAGGTGGCTCTTTAGCCAATATATTGTCCTGAATGAATTGCCTCATAGGAAGGCTCATTGTCCCTACCGTCATTCCTCCTCGGCAATCATGAAACCGGATGTGGTGACGTAGATATCGAAGGTCTTGGCATCTGAAGGGAAGGTAAAGGCCGTGTTGCCGTAAACCGCCTGCACAAAGGGGAGGCGCGGGCCATACTCGTACAGCCAGCGCCAGCCGATATTATCTTCGTTCGGGACGAGACTGTAGACCGTTGCCGGTTTGTTCCTCTCGTCGTCGGCCAGAAGGTAGCGACCGCGCACACGGGTGAGTTTGTACATAGTTCTCAGGCCGAGGAAATTGAGCCGATCATCCCACTTGAGGATGTGCCCCTCGACGGTCCATTGCTGGCCGTGCAAGAGATAGCGACGGTTTTTGGTAATTGCCGGTGATTCACGAGTCACGAGTTCTAGAACCATCGTATCTTCCGCACCGGGCACCGTCGTACAGCGGATTGTGGCTGCCAGCTCGCGCTGTGTAAAAGCGGTGTAGGACTGGATAAACGCACCAAGGAACAGCAGGGCTATGGAGACAGAGATCAGCAGCAGGACAAAGAGTAGCCGCAGGGTACTGGCGATGATGCTGAGCCGCTTGGTCGGCTTACCCTGCAGGCGGCGTATGGTTCTCCCCACCCGTTTGGCGATGAAGAAGATGAGCATGAGCAGGCCGACAGACAACATCGCCAGCGCGCCATAGATAAGCTGAGCATCAGAAACAGGAAAGGTAAACATGACAGCGGTTCCTCCTTTCCATCATGTGCTTTTTAATTTCTTCACCAGGGACGCAACCCGTTTTCCCAACAAGGCGGCATTCATTGAGGCGTCTTTATCAGGTGACCCAACGCAAGATACGCCGTAGTGTCCTGTTGCATCGAGGGGATCTCCCGCGACTATCATACCATAGATCAAGAAGGCCTGGATAATCGACATGAGCGTTGTCTCTTTTCCTCCCGATGGATCGCCGGAGGTGGCAAAGGCCGCGCCTATTTTGCCCTCCATTTTCTTGCGGACACCGATAAACTTCTCAAAGACCGCCTTTAGTTCGGCAGCCATGGTCCCGAAATAGACAGGGGACCCGGCGATTATGCCGTCGGCAGCCACAAAGTCATCCTTGGTAACATCAGCCGCCGATTTCACGATACATGCAACACCGTCTACCTCCCCGACGCCTTTGGCTATCTCTTCGGCCAACCTTTTGGTATGTCCGGTCTTTGAACAATACATGACGAGGACCTGCATATCTTCCCTCCTTATCTTTTGTCGCAACGATGATACATGCACTAGGAACAAAGACGTGTGCAGATTTCATACTATACTGCCGAAGAACGCTCAATCTTCTCCGCACAAGGGATGCATGCCAACTTTCCTTGGATCTCCCTGGTCCGTGTTTCCATGACGCTCTCTCCGCAAAACGCACATGTCACGGGTTTCATGATGCGGGCCGGTTCCGGCTCATCGATCTGCACTTCCTTCAATGAGACAACTGTTTCTTCTGGCGCGGAGAGAAGCCAGTTGACGAACTTCTCCCTATTTTGTCTCATACCTTCGGGGACATGGTGGTCATTGAAGACCACCCGCACGCCCCTTTTGGTCTTGCGATTGTACAGCGTATAGACGTGTTTGCCGTAGTCCCTGAAGACGAGGTTCCCCTTTCCAAAGGTGCAGCCGGAGAGCATCTGCAAGGCATCCACCCCGCAGGCATCATTCTCGACGATTGCCACCAGCTCCTCATCTGCCGATCGCGAGCCCGCCAAAAAAGCGAGCCCAGCCTTGGTCATCCTATACCCGATTGCCAACCCAGGGCAGCTATGGCCGTGAAAGGCAACTATCTCTTTATATGTGGAGTCCATCATCGTCCTCGCGCTACTGCATGCTAACGCAGAATTGATGGGGATGGAAGGATATCAGATTATTTCTCATCCCTCTCCATCGCCTCCCACCCATCAGCCATGCGCAGGAGCTCGAAGTTGCAGATCCGTTTTTCAAGGGAACCATCGCGATTGCATATAAGTTTCCCGGTCCTGGATCGCCGGGAAAGCAGGATATGCGTTCCCCGGAGATTAAGATCCTCGACCTTCAGGGCGTCGAGTCTTTCCCGGACATTTTTCATAAGCCTGACGTATTCCTCCTCCCTTATGATCCCTTCCCTCCATGCGCGCAGGGCATTCACCCCCTCTAAATAGTCGCCGTCTCGCGCAGCCAGCACGTCGTCCGGGCCGTTCCAGTACCCCCAGATGAGGATATAATCGCGGTCGCTTCTCAATATGAGTTTCCCTTCCGGTGTCACCAGGTGTTTGTGCGTTTCGTATCTGTGGTTATCAAAGAGAGACTCCGATATCTCAGTCCGCGCGCCGGTCATGTATATCGCCCGCGGGTAGGTGGTGGGTATCCCCCCCCTTTCTAGCTTTACCGCCAGGGCCACTTCCTCAAAGGGGCTGTTATAGCCGAATTCGATGATCTCTCGTTCGTTATCCTTGAAAGGATCCATATCAGGGATAATCCCGACGCGTGACGCCTTCCATACAAGGTTGATATTGTCTTTCGTAACGGTACGGAAGATTTCATGGTACGCCGAAAGCCTCGTGCGCAAGGCCTTTTCCCACCGTTCAGGCAGAAAGTAGTCGAAGAGATCAGGATCTTTCCCCACGACCCAGAGCTCTCCGCCGGTGCTCTGGGTGCGCCCGTAGATATACCCCACACCGAATATGTTCATGTAGTGGAGGTGGGACGGGAGAACCTTGGGAGTTTCGATGATGAACCTATCCCTCTGTTTCTGGAGATAATCGCTACGCTTTTCCTTCCTGACCGCCTTTTCGTGTTCAGGGGTGCGCGTGAGGAGCTCGTAATCGACAAGGGCGTAAACCATGCTCCCTTCCTTGTCTTTCATGAGTTCCCCGTTCTTCCGGGGCCTCACGATGACGTGGTGCGGCTTCCTGTCATGGACCTCGAATCCTTGCCTCTCTATTCGTTCGTACGCTGCGAGGGTGAACGATACCATCTGCTCTTCATCGATAATCCCCTGTTCGCACGCCTGAACCGCGTCGATCCCCTTGATCCATTCGTATATCACGGCGTACAAGCGGTGCATGTCAAGCTCGATCTCTACGTGCTTATCGATCTTTGCCTGCATCATGTACTCTTTTCTTCCGGTGCGCCAGAGCGCCACCCGCGTTGCAGGAACGAATATCGCCAAAGGTTTCTGCGCGAATACCGTTCGATCCGCTGTCCGCAGGGCATCCCTGAGATCCATAACCAGGGAGAATTCCTCAAAGGGGCTGTTGAATTCGGCATTCATAAACTCTTTGTCCCCCGGTATCTCCTGCCCCATACGGTTCCATTTTATGACGATGTCCTTCTGCCTGTCGTTGATCTTCTTCGTGGTTGCCCTGTAAAGGCTGCTTGTGCCCGAGAGCCGTTCAGAATGCTGCTTGAACCATTCCGTGTCCGACCAATGGTTCTCAGGGAACAGGCAGTCTGCAAAGGGGAGTCCTGGGTCGGTGATATATAAATCCCCCTCGTCACCCAAGCTAAAGTGAGTGTACGTCACTCCAAGAACGCGGACCTTTTCTGCGTCGATATGCATGGGAGTTTCGAAATCTCTATGAGAGGCAATTTTCTTCATCTTACTACTTGCTTTTTTTGTGGGCCTTTCTTTTTGCACGAGGCTTCTTTTTTGCGCGAGCCCTGTCTTTCGTGCCAGGCAATATGCCGGTAACAGTACCGATAATGGCGAGTATGAAGGAGCCGATTACAAAATAAATCATGTAGGCCTTACGAAACGCCTGGGCCGCTTCATATTTCGCCTGCATCGTTCCATCTGTGAGCAACACAATGGTGACTCCCGTTGCCATGTAGCTCACAATAAATATAATCACAAACCACATGAGACCAAAGACGATCTTTTTTATCATAGCCTCTCCCTATTCTCGTGTTATCTCTGAATATCGCTGCAAAACGGTACTTAAAATAGAATTATGAAATGAAATCAATAAGTTTGTCAAGGACGGTTGTAATATTGAGATCGGTGAATACTGTGAGTTTCTGATGAGGATTATATCTTTTCCCCCATATACAGGTTGGCGATGCTACTGGTAAGCTTCCGGTAGGTGACCTGGGAGAAGCCCGCCTTCTGCATCATGGCCATCATCTCGGCGGGCTCGGGGAAGGCCATGATGGATGTGTGCAGGTAGTGATAGACATCCTTGTGCCCTGAGACAACCCCCCCTGCCCAGGGGATGAGGCGCGAGAGATACCACTGATACATCTCCTTAAAGACAGGAAGGGTGGGCCTGCCGAACTCCAGGATCACCACCCGTCCCCCTCGCCTAATGACCCGGAACAGCTCACCGATCCCCTTATGGGGGTGAGCCAGGTTCCTGATCCCGAAGCCGACGATGGCCCGATCAAAGGTCTCTGCGCGGAAGGGGAGGCCTTCGGCGTCTCCGCCGATTGGGGTGATGGCGGCACTCTGTGCCCTTTTTATGCCCCTACCCAGCATCACGAGGGAGAAGTCGAGGGCCACTACCCGTGCCCCAGGCCATTGGCTGATAACGCCCCTTGCCAGCCGCATGGTACCGGCGCAGCAGTCGAGCACCAACCCCTTGCCTGAGAGGCCCAGGGCCTTGATTGCCTCTCGCCGCCACCATACATCCACACCAAAGCTAAGCAGCGTGTTTACGATATCATAACTTTCCGCGATAGCGGCAAAGCTGCGGCGGACGAATGCCCTTTTGTCCATCAGAGGGGTTACGATCCTTGGGTGATCCTTTTCCTCAGCTCCAGGCACATCTGGGGGGCATCGATCTCCATGGGGCAGCGCACCTTGCACCTGCCGCAGCTGAGGCACGAATAGGTCAAGGGGGCCGCATCGGTGAGATCTCCGGTGACAAAGGCGGTCCAGATGGCGCCGATGCCGCCGAAGTACTTGTCGCCGAAGCGCCCGGCGGTGACGGCGAAGAGGGGGCACTCGTAGAGACAACCGCCGCAGCGCAGGCAAAAGAGGGCCTCTTGGAAAGCGGGGTCTTTGGCAAGCTTGCTGCGGCCCGCATCGAGGAAGATCACGTGCATCTCCTTGGGGCCGTGGGCCCCATAGGTGATGACCTTTTCGATGTCGCCGGTCTTGCTGGGGCCGGAGACGAGGTTGACATAGGCGGGGACGGTATAACCGGCGAACCTCCACGTCACCTCCGCCACCTTGAAGGCATCCTCGATGGTCGGTACTATCTTTTCCATACCCACCAGGCAGATGCAGATCGGGGGGGCGGAGGTAGACAGGCGGATGTTGCCCTCGTTCTCTATCTGGAACAGGGTACCGGTGTCCGCAGCCACGACATTGGCGCCGCTCATCCCGATGTCGGCGCGGAAGAACTTATCCCGCAGGATCCCGCGCACCGTGGCCACCTCGGTCTCGATATCGGGTGGGATTTTCTTGCCGGTAACGCGGGAAAGCAATTTTGCTACATCCTCTTTGGGCACGTGGATCGCCGGAGCAAGGAGATGCATGGGCTTGATGCCCAGTTGCTGGATGATATATTCCCCGAGATCGGTCTCGTAGACCTCGTTGCCCCTGGCTTCGAGGTGTTCCCGCAGATCGATCTCCTCGCCGGTCAGGCTCTTGCCCTTGACGATGAGCTTGCCCGTGCCTACGATCCCCTCGATGATTTCCAGGGCCTCGCCGGGGGTGCGGGCTATAGAGGCCTTACCCTTGTTCTGTCGGATGGCCTCGCATGCCTGCGCTGCCAGCTCCTCCATGCGGGGGATCGATTGCTCCTTGATCCCCCTGACCTCCTCGGCCAACTTCAGGGTGTGGGGGAATTTTTTCAGGGCCTCATCGACATTCTTCCGGTAGCTCTCGATGGCCCGCTTCAAGGCCACGCTGATCTTTGGGTCGCGGGCAGCCTCTTTTAACCTCTTCTTGTATGCCTTGGCTTTAGACATCTTATCCCTCCGGCAAAGCGCTACGAAGCAGCTGGGCCATATCCATAACCTCCACCTCCCGGGCCTTCAGTTTCTTGACCCCTTCCCTGAGCTGGATAAGACACCCGGGGCACGAGGTGACGATGGTGGAGGCGCCGGTCTTGAGCAACTCCTCAACCCTATTGGCGGCTATGGTATGGCTTATCTCGGGGTAGATCACCTCAAATCCCCCGCCGCCGCCACAGCAGGTGGACCACTCCTCTTTGTTGCGTTCTACGTCGGCAAAGACGACCCCCTCGATGGAGCGCAGGATCTGCCGGGGCTCCTCAGTCAGGCTGAGGTACCTCGACAGGATACAGGGGTCATGGTAGGTGACAATGACCTCGCGCGGCAGGCGAAAGCGCTTTCCTTTTTTTATTTTCTCCCAGACGATCTCCAGGAAGTGGCTGACCTCCACCTGCCGTCCCTTGCTGCCGCGGGGGAAGAGAGAGCGCAGGGCAAAGGTGCAGGAGGGGACCATGCCGATGAGCTTCGTAATACCCTTTTCTTTAAATAACGCCTGCGTTTTTTCAGCCTGCGCAGCGAACTCCTCTCGGAAGCCGGCGTAGTAAAGGGGGGCGGCACAGCAGGGTTCCTCTTCGGCGAGATAGCCGAGGTCGATATCCATCCCCTGCAGCACCTCGACGGCGCTCAGCAGGGGGTTTTCAGCGCGGCGGAAGCGCCGCGTGATCTTGCCGTAGAGATCACCGAGATTGATCCCCCGTTTATTGAGGAACTGGGTCACCCCGAGGGTCCGCTCCCAGGGGAGATTGCGTTTGTCCAGGGCCCGGACAGCCGCGAGGATGGCCTCTGCCTCCCCCAGGAACTGATAGCCACAGCCGGCAAAGAATATCGTTTCCCCCTGGGCCGGGAGTTCCAACCCCTTAGCCCATCGGGCCTTGGACGTGGCCCCGAAGATATTTCCTTTAGAAAGGATGTTGTCCCTAAAGAGGAGCAGGCCCTCAGGGACGAGCCGTTGCTCTTTTTTTCGTACGGATCTGCCAGGCACAAAAAAATCCTTCCGTTCTGTCTTCAATAATTTTTTAAGACTGCTTAATCGCCTACGAGCGATGAAAAAACTATCTATCCCCTCTCCCGTTGGCGGGAGAGGGCCAAGGTGAGGCCGAAGCCGGAGGTGGCTCTTTAGCCAGTGGCATGACCTCAGATGGTATCCCCCTCACTGCCGCTTAGCGGCCCCCTACCATTCGGATATTTTTATGGAGGGGGTACCGTTTGACGGCACATCCCGAATTCTCTGATTTATGTACAGCAGAGCGGGACTTTATCCTCTTCCCAGGGGGAGAGGAAGATAAGATTTAAACATATACCGTTACGGGCAGGGGGGAGTCAAGCCTTTTTCCTGACTTCACCCAGTTAGAGTACCTAACGGTATAAGCATTGGGCAGCGGGTGATAGAGGTGGTAATAGAAGTTATGACGCGACTACTTGGCCGCAGCCATCAACGCCTCGGGCAGTGCCTCGCCTCGCTCTACCAGGTAGTCTTTATACTCCTGGTAGTTGGGCTGCACCCACATCGGCGTTCCAAAGATTTCATGCATCATGATATTGACGGCTACCTTGGTGATGTAATAGCGGTGGTGCCGTCTCAGGATCGGATTGGGAGAGAAGAGCTTCAGCAACTCCAGCGGCCGCCAATAGTAACGCCTCATGGTATCTTTATAAATGAGGTTCACCTGTTCGAGGTGGTCCGCCTCCTTGGTCGCCATCACGGCGTGCAGGTAGTCGAAATTACGGTAGTCCCAGTCCTCGATCCTCCCCAATGCCTTCATGCTATTAAAAAAGGGTGTTCCGGGAAGGGGGGTGATCAGGTTGAGGCCGAAGTGATCCACATATTTTCCGAAGAATCTCAGAAAGGCCGTGCGATCTTCTTCCGTCTCCTCCCAGTGGCCGATGAGCAGGGTCGCCATGACCATCAGCCCATGTTTTTTCAGGAGCTCCATGGCCTTGAGGGCCTGCTCCGTCGACAGGCGCTTGCGGATGTCCTTGAGCACCGAGTCTGCATGATACTCGAGCCCCATCATAAACTGATAGACACCCGCCTCCCGAAAGCCGTCCAGGAGGTCCTCGTCCCTGATCACGAGGTCCGCCCTGGATTGCAGCCAAAAGCGCTGGTTCGTCTTGCGCTTGAGCATCTCCTCGATGAAGCCGACGCCTTGCTCCCGCTTGACATTGAAGGTATTGTCGCCGACATAAAAGATCTTCCGGTTGTATTTTTCCTTCAGAAGTTCGAGCTCATCGGCGATCAGCTTGGGGCTCCGATTCCTCCAGGTCTTTTTATAAAAAGCCGATTCCGAGCAGAAGGTGCAGTCCCAGGTGCATCCCCGAGAAAAATTGACCACGAGCCCTTGCCTTCCTTCGGAGGGGAGCTCCACAAAGGGGTGGTCCATCTTGGCGAGGTGGTAGGCGGGCATCGGCAGGGTGTCGAGGTCTTCGATAAAGGGACGATCGCCGGTATAGCAAAACACCCCTTTTTCATTGAGATAGGCAAGCCCCAAAACGTGGGTGAGGTCCTTCTTCTTTTCGATTGCCCGCAGAAATTCCGCGAGCGTCGCTTCCCCTTCACCGACGCAGATATAATCAATGGCAGGACAATCCCTGAGCGTCTCCTCCGCTGTAAAGGAGGGATGCTCGCCGCCCATGATGACGATGGTGTCCGGGCTCGCAGCCTTGATGAGATTGGCCGCATTCATCCCGTCATAGATAAAGGCGGTGCAGATCACGGAGATGCCGACCACATCCGGCTTTCCCCGCAGGATCTTTTCCTCCAGATCGCCCCAGGGGTTTTCATTGAGCGTGCAATCCATGTACTCGACATCGAACCCCTCGCGCTCCACGTAGGCCAAGAGTTGCAGACATCCCGGCGAGGGCGTCCAGGCCCGCAGGATGGTCCAGATTTTATGGGGTGGATCGATTAACAAAAACCTCATCCTGCCCTCATCTCCTTAGGGCTCCCTGCCTTGTTCTCTATTGAAGCTCCACACCACTAATTTCTTGAGCAGTGCATTGATGCCGGGGATACGAAAGATGAGGTGTGATTTTGGTATGTCAAAGATCTCTCCGGAGATGAGCTTGCCGGAGAAATCCTTGACCCGACGGGCGGCCTGCGCGAGCGCCGTGCCGTTGACGGTTGCGGCCTTCTTGAAGATCCTGTCGCAATATCGGCACTGCGCGCACGTGGTCTGGTTGCAATCCTTTGTCTTAAAATGTTCAAGAAAGCCGTGCAGCTTATTATTGTCGAGGTGAACGATTTCGCGGAACTCTAAGTCAAAGACCTTCCCTAACTCGGAGACCTTCATGATGTTGACATGCTTAGGTTTGATAAAGTACTCCAGATGCACCGGCGTAAACGCGCCCTTCCGCGGCAGGGTGAAGAGATCCAGCAGGTTCCCGTCGTAACGCCGGTTTTCATAGGCACGCACGTGTTCGAGCAGCAGGGGGGTGCGTTTAAAGCGCTCGGTGATTTTAAAACTATCGTACCCCAGCTCTTCATACGCGGCGACATCCTCGGGTCTGATCCACGGGGATTTCAGGAGCTCAACCGGGTCCGTCAATTTTCTGTAGAGGCACAGATACCCGGGATACTGGAGGTAACAGTAGTCGTCTTCCCCTTCGCGCGAGGAGTGGCCGTCATGGTTGACATGTTCGTAATTATACGGGCACTGCCAGAGGCAGATGTTGTTGAGGATCAGCTCCAGATTGCATCGCACCGCCTTTCTGATCTGCGCCAGGGTCTTGAACTCCCGGTTGATATGCTCATCGATGATGATCTCCTCGACCCCCATTGCTTCATATTGCAGGGCCTTGCGCACGGTATTGACCCGCGCGGTGGTGGAAACCTTGACCTTGAGCCGGGGGAAGCGCTGCCTGACGAGGTCGATGAGGTACGGCATGCCGATGGTGACGGCGTCGGCGCCGGCATGATCGATCCATTCCAAGAGCTCGATCAGCTGTCCATACCCCTTTTTGGAATATTGCAGGTTGCCAAGACAGGGGGCATTCAGCAGGTAGCTGAACTCCAACCCCCTTTCATGGCAGGCCCGGATGTATTGTTCCACGTCATGGCGGCCCACCTGGGGCAAGACAAACCCCGGCCGCGCCCCCCCTACGATATCGAAGGGGAGCTTGCCGAACAGGGCGTCCACAGACGTCCCCTTGACCGCGTCGAGAAAGGCGATATCCCAGTTGGCTCCTACCCGCAGTTTCATCGCATCGTTACTGTAACAATCGGCGTACTATTTTGCAAGAGATACCGTGCACTCGCGCACTCTGTGTTACACTATCCGGTAGTGTCCTAATTTGAAAATTAGCACGGAATTAGCACGAGATGGCGAAGTAGGTTTCTCGACAGGCGCAACAGCCTGCATAACCCGCCGCCAAACCTGAAGTGAAGCGGAAGGTTTGGCGGTCGGAGTTGATGCGATTGTTAGGCTCACGGGATATTAAACGGCGAATAGGTTGTGCTGCCAAACGTGAAGCTGATCTGGTTGTTGCTTGTAACAGTGGCAGTAATGTTGCCCGAGATTTGTGAGATCCCGATCTGTTTGATCACCTGCCCGGACTTAACCTTATCGACAAATCCAGCCGTAAGTTGCGAGGGAGCGAGATTGGCGGGTGTAATGACCAGGATGATGGTTCCATCTGGACTCCGGAAAATCCTAGGGCTGTAGCTGGCGCCAGAGGGCGTGACCCAGTTGAAACCATATGGGCTCGCCTGAAAATTGGCCCCTGTATCCAGATTGAGGAAGTTAAACGACATCAATTGCGACATGGAAACGGTGGCGTTTGCATTCAGCACAATTCCGATGTCGCATAGGCTGAAACCTACACCACCCAGAGTGCCGACTCGGGGATTGTCCTTGAAGAACGTGATCGGCGAGCCGATGTTAGCATTGTTGGAAGTTTTTTTGAAGAAAGCTACGTATGCTCCGGTCACATATCCCGGGCAGTTGGGGGCGCAAACATCTACTCTGACTGCGCCTGTCGAGCAGATCCGCGTCGATCGCTGGGATACAATACCGTTTGTGATCTCTACAAAATTTCCGAACTGCCGGGCTACAGTGAAGGCCGTGGAGTTGCTTGACCGCCCTCCACTTGTGACCATAAGCTGGGTTGGGCCAAACCCTGCCTGTTGTGGGACTTGTACCGTGAGCGAGGTCGATGAGCAAACCGTCGGCGTCGTTGGGACGCCTCCGAGTTTTACTACATTATTTGCGCAATTGGAATCGAAGTCTGTTCCAGTAATGATGATCGTACCGCCCTTCTGCTGTACGTTCGGGGTTACGCTGCTGATGCGGGGGTTTGGTGGAGTTGCGATTTTAATCTGAAAATTCTTCTGTGCCGTCAGACTACCGGAGGTGCCCATCACCGCTGATGTAAATTGTCCTGATGTCGCCGAGGTGCTGGCCGAAAGTGTACTCGTCCCGCTGTTACCGCTTATGGTCTGAGTCGCTGGGTTTGCACTCACCCCTGAAGGCAGGTTTAAAAAGGAGGTATTCACCGCACTGGTAAAGCCACCTTGCCGCGACACCCCTATCGTCAGCTTCTGGCTTCCGCCCTTAGTAAGGTTTGCCGGGTCGGGCGCAACCGTCAGCGAGAAGGACTGGCAATTGTTCTTACCGTAAGTCTTAAAAAAGAAATCGTTGTCACCGAACGGTGACCCGTAAAAGTAAGATGGTCCCGCTGGATACGGGTTACCATTTTTGTATTTCCACCAGAAGACTATCTTGCCTGTATCCTGCAACAGTATCGTGATTGGCTGACCGGGTGTAACGCTGATCCCTCCGCCCGGAAGATTAAATCGCCAGAATCCGTCAAACCCCTCAGGAATGCTGGCAGAGGTGGAAGTCAACTCTTGACCGCCCGCTCTCAGTATCTTTAATGTGACTTGATCCCTGCCTCGTCCGGGGTTGCCGGTCCTCAGTGCTACCTCCACTCCTACTAAGCATGGGAGGGACGGCACGAAGATTTGGCTGACTTTATTTGCGGGGGCAATGTTGGTCGCTCCTCCTGTCCACGCAGGATTGTTTACTTGGTCGAGAGTTTCTTGTCCGTAACAAACTGTAGTAAGGAGTGCGACACCTATGATGACCTTTGCGATACTTTGAACGACACTGATAGGCTTGGTCCACATCATACATCCTCCTTTGCATTTATTATTTTTTCTGCCTAACGCATGGCGCTGAGCGACTGCGACGGAGACGGAAAGCCCGAAGGGCTTGCAGTTGACGGAAGCAGTGCGCTCCAGCGATTTGATGGGCGGCCTGCGTTAGAGGACGCCCAGCGGAGCGCTGGGGTGAGCGCAAGCTCAGCGCCATGCGATGGGGCGAACTCCCCATTTCTTTTTATTTGTCACTGCCCATTGTTTTGTAGTTATTGTGGGCAGTGACATTATATTAATTTTCGCCCCATCAATTA
>Ga0214474_1000236_pt1 | contig 28928 bp, 22 predicted proteins | sample RVTome_2_FD_187335 | JGI IMG/M metagenome (GOLD analysis project Ga0214474, IMG submission 187335) | Soil microbial communities from uranium-contaminated site in the Upper Colorado River Basin, Wyoming, United States - RVT95D214 HiSeq ... | reverse complement strand
ATGTCCGGCCGCATCAGGCTCTTAAATATCGGGTGCCGTATGAGGTGTATACAGGGAAAATACTTTGGCCTACTTTTGTACCACAGAAAACAAGCCATTAGTGGTATGATTTCAGTGAAGCATTACAAACGGAGCTTGTTCATGCTATCAATAATACGTGGGCATTACTTTCCTACCATGCGTAGGTTTGCTATTCCAGGCTCAGTTGAGTGACAGCAAAGAACCATGAGTTCTGCCAAACCCCTATCTGTGCAGAATATAGTTATCGTAATTGGGAAGGAGTTGTGTTCAGGTTATGACTCTAAAATTACCCTGTGAATATTACTAAGGTACCATAGAAACTAGTCCTAAAATGGGATATATAAAATAAACGTGCTGGTGCTTAATGAAGATATGAACCTCTACTCTTAAGGGGAAAGGGGGATATTATAACGTGATAGGACAGCAAACGAAAAAGAATAGCGAGGTTAAAGCCGTAGCAAACACCGGAAACAATGCTAATGGTGCGGCTGCCGTATATGTAGTTGATCCCGTATTAGAAGGGCAAGGCGAAGTCCAAATAGCTTATGAGACCATTGTACAAGCCCAAGAAGCCTTTATTTCTGCCTTTAAAGAACAGGAGCAACAGGTAGAAAATGCCTATAAAAATTCCGAAAGACGGTACCGCGCCTATAAAGAAATAATTGACAAAGCTTTTAAAAACCGTGAAATACTAGACAACGAGGCTTTAGAGTTGTATCGCATGACAGTCGAAAAGGCGGCAGCTGTTTACCGAGAAACGATAGAGCATGCCTTGAAGCTGTGCAAAGAGACGACCGACCAGGCTTGGCAGGCTTCTATTTTAGCTTATAGGCCAGTGGAACCCCCTTTTTCAACTAAGTTAAGGTTGGTTGTTCGCTCAATTACAGACCTTCTTACCAGAGCGGTGAAAAATATTAGAACCAAGTTAATTGGGACATATCGGCGAATAGAAAGCCGCATTCGAGCCTGGATAAAAACATCGCTGGAAAAGACTTAAGCTCTTAGCTGTTCTGGCTTATCATCAATTATTCAGTTCGATGCCCTCAGCATTTATTACCATTGGACGAACATCGGTATGTTTGCTCTTTCTATGAGCACATACCGAGTTCTTATGGTGAGATTACCAGTCGGTACTCTTATCTCGTTTGGCTTTTTGTGCTTTTATTTTGCTTTTAGACAGGGAACCCCAACTGAGAACGCCGATGGCAGTCAAAACCGCTTCTTTTTCTTCGGCGTCAAGTGAATGCCTGTCTAACAGGCTTTTTAAGATAGCGATTGCTTTTTGATATTCCATAGATTTTACGAAGATAGTTTATCACAAGCAAAGACCCACAATAAATAGGGCATCCAGTTTTCCCCAGGCGCCCTATTTTTCAGTTCATCCGACGTTAAAATTTATTACCATTGCACAAACATCGGGATGTTTGTTCCGCTGTAGATATAGCTACGTCGAGGGAAAAGGATATGCTCTGGTAAGGTAGAGAACTTACCGATAGCTTGAAAATGCCTCGGATGAAGAAGCATTGGTAACTTTAAGTTTGAGCTTCGAGAATACTCTTCAAGTTGGCGAGACTTTTCTTTGACCCACTACGCATCGAGCTTACCACCATGGGCGCAAAGAATTTAAGGAGCCCGCGCAACTGCACATCATAAACCCGAGTTAACTTTGTACCTTCTTCTATAGAATCAAAGGTAACGTGCTCTTCAACCAGCATGCTTCCGAAATCGACAAGGCCGCCCCATTTCTTATTCGGCTCGTATTCTGTGACCTTTGCCGTCAATGCCATTCGCCGCCCCATTGCTTTCATGTCTCCTCGAATCGTAGTCCCGATACCCATCTGTCCTGGTGACGTTTGCTCTGCCTTCAGCAAACCCACATCCCACCGCGGCCAGGTCTTTGGGTCAGCCATGTAGGCGAACACCTTGTCAGCCGGACGCTTAATTCCCACGCTTTCTTGGATTCTTGCCATCAAGTCACCTCCCCAGAGAAAAGTCGATTGCGATTATAACACCCCGCATCGCTTGTCGCAACTGTCTACAATTACATCGGGATGTTTGTTCCGCTGTAGATATAGCTACATCGGGGAAAAGGGTACGCTTTGTCAAGAGTGTAGATAAGTGGGCACATAACAGACTAAAGGCGAGACTGGGAGCGTGCCATTTTCGACAGCCACGGCACAATCAGGAACAGAATGCCTCCAATACGCTCCCGCCACCAAGATAGGATATAGCCAGTTAAGACAAGTATTCCAAATGCAACCCCAGTGATTATGTCCGCTGTAATTGCGCCGTGCAAATCGGTTACGACTGAACCAACACCGAATATGGTATACCAGAAGAGGAATAATACAGTAACAAACAGGGCGATTACCCGCGTTACCCACTTCATTGTCGTGGATATTTTGTGTAGACTGGTAGTAGCCATTTTCAACTTCCATGAACCTGGATTGTAGGTATATCTATACTGAGGGCAAAGGGTATGCTCTGTCAAGGGTGTAGGATTGCCATTCCTGGTTACCTTGAACAATGGTCAAAAGCCGTGAGTTCTGTCAAACCCCTTTCCGTCTGGTATGTGGTTATGCCAATCGAGAGGGAAATGATTCTTGCGAAGAGATGGGGCAAATGACGATTCCCATACGTAAACCTCTAGCGTCAATAGAAGGATTCTCCAGTATGGTCAAGAAGTTAATTCAACAATGACACGTCGATGGTTTTGATTGGTAACAGCCGCCATAAGAAGCAGCCACGTTTGACCAATACTAAATAGCGGCACCCTGCTCATACAACGACAAAATCTGCCTTTTATTCACGGCTAGAAAGGGAACTTCCCATCGTTTACCGCTTGCTAAAGTAATTACCTCAGCATCGGTTAGAGGTACAAACGCTATTTTTTCCATCAGGACACCCTCTACCTTTTGTTGACTAAGCCGGTACATCCTTCCCGTGATCTCATATCCCGGCATCACAATCTTCACCGGCACAGGGACTTTCTCGGTAAAAGGATATGGCTTGGGACCGGGTTTGGCGCCAATGCCGCGGCTTGTGTCAGAGGAGGTCGTGGCTGCCATCTGGATGGCTTCTTTATTAACATGAATCAGCGCTGTCTTTTCTTGTCTGCCATCTATATGCTGAATGATAACATTTGTTAGCTCAAGAAAATTGTCCCGACTATCGGGTCCCAGGGTCATACGACGGTTGAGTTCGTCGAGAAGACGTCCCGCTTGAGTCGAGATAGAAATAGAACCGCTTAAGACTTCCGTCTGCAGGAAGAGAATTATCTCTGGCCAGTCCGTTTGTTTCATTTATTTACTTCTTCTGTCTTTCCGGTTCCGGTAACCACTTTGATTACAACAGAATTGAAAGGTATTTTTTAGTCGGGGGTTTTTAGTATAATATTCGCAAACGATTATGTCAATAGGTTAGCATATAAACTTATAAGCCAGTGATTGTATACGGGAAGACCGGTGCGTTGATACCTTTCTCCGCTATTCGTGTGGCAAGGTTTGCAGTCGCTAAACTCAGCACAAAGTTATCGGACTAGTACTAAGTGACCAATGAAATGGGGCATTTATAGGACATTCGATAGATTGATTGTTGTCATATTCTGCGGAAATAATAAATCGAAACTATCCGTCCACATAAGACGGAGGTGCGAGTTATGTTTGGTAAGAAAAAAATAAAAACACCAGAAGAAAAGAAAGCGGTGTGTCAAGAGTGCGGTTTGGATTGCCGCGACAAGTCAAGCTTAGAAAGGCACATCAATTGGGCTCATCCCACTGTAATCTATTATAGTAAACAATAGGTTGTATCGCAGTCATCAGGTGAGGCTACTGATTTTACTCGTCATCGAACAAACATCGGGATCACTTTTAAATGGCACATAGCTTCAGATTTAATTAAACACACTTGCCAGGAATATAACACAATTATCAAAAGACAACAATACTAATAGGGTCTAAAAAGATGAAGTGCTGCGAACGTATATCGGCTTCGCCCTTGCTTAGTGCCCTCTTATTGCATTACGCTAGCAAACTGATTGAAGGAGTCGAAAAGCCTTGAACGTTGTACTTCTGATTGGGCAATCATTCCCACAATTTGTTTGGCTCTTGCGTTTGTCCGATACATACGGCGCAGTTTCAAATGAACACTCCGGTATTGTGTTATTTTATCCTCATCACGTGCAGAAATCAGGGGTACAGCGAAAGAAGTGGAGTCTGCACCCCATAACCAGAGTGTATCCGTCCCCTCAGTATTACTCGAACTGCTTTTTATAACGTAATCCCGGTCTGAAGGTTCCCGCAAGGATTTTCCCAGAAACCAGCTCATGCAATCAGAGTATACTGCTACAACAAAATCCCAATCATTCGTTCCCAGCAAGTCGGAAGGTATCTCCACAGTCGCGTCTCGATAGATATCGTGTATTAACCCACTGGCCTCAGAAGCACACTGGTTAACCAACTCTATAAATCCATTGAGGCTTTGTAATATTGGTCTGTCTTTGAATAACTCTGTCATTTCATAATATAACGGGTGGTTTTTCCAGGTTGGATCATAACGGACGTTAATATTTCCATCGAGTAGTTGCTTCCGTACTGAGGGCGAAGGCGTTGAACCCGTGTTAATCTCTAAAATATCAAGCAACCAGTCTGCGGTATAATTAGGTTCAGCTAATGGCAAAGACTGCGCGAAGTTGGCAATCACCTTAATACGAGCTTGTTGTTCTGGAGACAGAGTTTTAGGCCCTTTTGTGGCCTGAGGTAGAGCCAGTCTGGGTGAAAGTGGGAGTGCCCGCGGTTTTGGCATACCTTGAGGTTCAATCGTCCACCATTGTCCTGCAACCTCGAATTCTTCGGGTACCGAAATCGCCTCCATCATCTTAGTCCTATGGCGAACTACCAAGAAGTAAGCTAAACCTCCGATAGCCGCAAAAACCACGAGAATGATTAGTATTAGTGCCCATAAAGCGATAAAGCCTGATTTTACCACCCATGTCTCTGACCACTCACTTTCATTGGAGGCGCCATCAACAGCCTTAACCCTCCAGTAGTAATCGTTATCACTTAGAGTATCAGCGGACGCCGGAGTAAAAGTTGTTCCTAAAAAGTCTGTCTTCTCAAGTATTGGCTTAGTGAAGTCTGGTTCATCGTTAATCTGGAGAATATAGGAAACACCGCTCGGGTCGGTTACTTCCCTCCATCTAAAAGTGACCTGGTACCCCTTGAGTAACCCAGCTCTACTGCCATCTTCAGGTGATAATAGACGGGGTGAAGAAGGAGGCACATTTTCCACATTGAAATAGGCTTTAGACTCATTATTTTCCTGGTCAATAACCGTGATTACATGAGCACCAGCTTTAGATTTTGGTATGGTGATAGTCTGCTGCATACCGCCCGCTGAATCAGCTTTAGTTCCGCTGCCGATTAGCTCTTGGTCGTCATACTTGATTTTAAGTAACATATTAGGCGTAAATCCGGAACCGGTGATGGTTACGCTCAGTCCTACATTGCCGGATGTGGGATTCAAGTCTATTCCAGACGCGATGTTGAAGGTAACGGGGCTAATAATCGTCTCCGTCGTATTGGCACCAAAAGCACTTATTGTATGGGAACCCGCGAGCGAGGTAGGAACAATAAAAATAGCAGACCATGCCCCCTGTGCGTTAGCAGTGATGTTTGATAAAACTGCTTTACCGTCAAAATTCACGGTGATTCCCTTTTCATTGATCGCAAAACCAAAACCACTAACAATTATTGAAGTGCCCGGAGAGCCACTTTGTTTATTGAGCGAAATGCCCGCCCCGGTGGTGAACACACCATCAGAAACATCACTTGCCTCAGAGATAGGACCGTTTGCATCGATGACATGAGAACCCGCTGATGAAGCAGGGACAACAAAGGTGATAGTCCATGCTCCCTGCTCGTTGGCGGCGATAGCGTAAGCCACCGTAGCATTATCAAAGGTCACAGTTATGTTATTCTCACTGGGGGCAAAACCGGAGCCAGTAACGGTTACTGTTGTCCCGGGAGGTCCACCAGGCGGATAGATAGATATTCCCGGAATAACAATGAAAGTAACATCAGGGATAACGGATGCTTGCGTAATAGAACCGTAAGCATCAATGACATGGTCTCCACCGGGTGATTCAGGAACGGTAATGGTTGTTTTAAAACTACCCGCAGGACTAGCTTTGATATTGGTAACTAATTTTGAACCATCAAAAGTCACAACGATACCTGATTCATCGGGATAAAAACCAGATCCACTAATAGTAATAGAGCTACCTGGGGAACCACTGGCATCCGTGAGTGAAATACCAGAACTCGACGTGAAAGTCTGGTCCGGGACATTTGTTGCCAGAGTAGTAACTCCATATGCATCCACAATGTGGGGACCGGCAGGTGAGTCTGGGATGTCAAAGGAGGTACTCCATCCACCTTTGGAGTTGGCTATGACTGTTACACCGACCTTTGAGCCGTCATAAGTTACATTTATTCCGGTTTCATTGGCAGCGAAACCTGTACCGGTGACAACGATAGAAGTGCCCGGAGGACCGGTTTCCTTACCTAAAGAAATACTGGGAGTCACTGTAAAAGATATGTCACCCACACTTAAGGCTGCTGTTGTATTGCCAGAAGCATCAATAGTGTGACTGCCGGATATAGCGGCAGGGACGGAGAATGTACCGGTCCACGAACCATTGGATGTGGCTGAAATATTAGAGACTACCGAGGTACCATCGAACGTTACTCTGATACCAGTTTCACCAGCACCGAAGCCAGAACCACTTACAGTTACAGAAGTCCCGACTGCTCCGCCGGAGGGATTACGGGATATGACAGGGATTATTGAAAACAAAATATCAGCAACATCGCCAGCCAGAGTAGTGTTTCCACGAGCATCTATGGTGTGAGTGCTACTTGAAGCTACTGCCGGAACAATAAAGGCGGCAGTCCATCCGCCTGTTGGGCTTGCAGTGACAGGTGAGGTCACCGGGATTCCGTCGAAGAGGACAACTATGCCTGTTTCATCAGGGGCGAATGCTGTACCAGTAACAGTTACTGTTGTTCCCGGAATTCCATAGGTCGTGCTGAGAGCGATTCCTGCGGCATAGACCGGACTTACTGATAATGCTAGCGGTATTAGAATTAATGCAAAGATAAATATGTATATTAAGAACCTTCGCATATTTAACCTCCACTAGCTAGACTTTGCGCATCATTGTTGAGCAACGGTAAGTTGAAAGGCAAGTATGTACAGCTTACAGCGATTTGTAATGTTTTTCAAGTCTGCAAAGGGAAAAACACCTAGCCCTAGATGCCCTTGACATTAAGATATATGCGAAGGCATTGACAAAGTAGAGATTCAAGACGTCATTCTACTGGAATTAGCTTTTCTACCTCTGCACGAACATCGGGATGTCTGCTCCGCTGTAGATATAGCTACATCGAGGGAAAAGGATCCTCTTTGTAAAGAGTGTGGGATTACCGTTCCAAGTTACCTTGAATAATAGCTAAGAACCCTAGAATGTATTAAATCCCCATCCTTTCAGAATGTTGTTACTACAATTTAGAGAGAAGTGGTGCTGGTAAAGGGCGAGGCAACTTTTCGCCCAATTGTTACCTGCCGGGATAGTCACCCGTCTTGTACGTCGATCTGTTTTTTAAAAAAGCCCAAGGCAGCTCCCAGAAAAGTACCGCCTATGGCTCCCTGTAGCCCGAATAGGAGCCAGGCGAGGGATGGAGGATTTGTGCGAATAATAAAAGGAATCACACTCGGGCTCGTGGCCACTAAACCTACGATACCCCCAAGAATACCGACCGCAGCCAGGCAGATAGTGATTCGGAACGAACCGGATATAGTCAGACTCAACGCGGCCCCAGTAAGCGCTCCTATCGTCACAGGGGTGACACTTCGCAGCATTTCCAATAAACCCGCCTCGAAATTCACGAAGAACGTAGCGGGTCCGCCTAGAAAACCACCTGAGAGAAAACCGATGGCCCCGGCTAGTGCTAGTTGCCAAGCTTTCCTTCTCAGGCCTATCCAGATCGATGCCCCTCCGAACGCTCCGGCGACCACGACCCCTACAGTCGCAAGTGGTACCGATTCTCCCAAAAAACGGATTAGCGTCCCGATGATGAGTCCCCCAATTCCGAAACCAACTGCCCCAAGGAGTGCAAGCCAAACAATGCTTTTTATCCGTAGTATCATGTGCGCTACCTCCGAATGTGAGTAGTAAGCGAAGTCGTGGTGGGCGATAACTCCCGGTCGAAATATAACCGGTTGTTTTTTGGTGAGATGGTGCCTTGAAAATCTAGATATTTGCCCTGTGATTCTTAATTACTCTGACTTTTCGCCATACCAGAATAAAAAGAACGCCACATATTATCAGTAAAAATGGGACAACTAAGTTAATCCCCCCATACGGATAGGAATTTATTAACGCCCATGCTAGGATCGATCCGTCAGTAATAAATAATATTCCGCCTGCCAATGGATATTTATACGCAACGGCGATAAAAATCCACCGTAGAATGGATGTGATACTTATATAGATAAGAGCCGGGGTGAAATCTGACCGTCTTCTCCTATCATCCTATTCCCGTCCCGCCCAGCTCATCCCATAAAAGGCGAAACTCGCGCCGATAATCATTTTCAACACGGGTGTCGACGTCGAAGATCATGGTAGCCCGTTTTTCCGGGTCATAGGCTGGCCAGTTTGGTATAATGGCGGAATTGGGCACGCCTGTTTTGGCAAAACCGGTCCACGTGGTGGCGAAGCGATCCACCATGAGTCTGCCCTCGCTATTGCCGATATCGGTCGCGGGACCACGATAGTCGTGGACCGCGGCGCCGACATCCACACCGTGAACGGCGCCGAACTGACCGTTGTATGCCCTGACCGGCCATTCCCATATATAATAATAAACAGGCGCCCCCTTTTGAGCGGCTTTCAGTTCCGCCTGCTTGATCGCGCTGCCGCGGAAACCGCGATCCGTCGCAATACGCGCCTGAATCAAAAACGGTGCTACTGCGGGATAGGCATCCCGGTAAAGCTTATAGATACGGTTGGCATTGGTATTAAACTGTTTATCGCAATACTGTTTAAGATCCGTTTCGCTCATACCGAAATTAGTAAGTGAGATGGCCGCATCATCCAGGGTCGTTCCGATGATAATGGGTACATCCTTCGATTCCGGGGGCGCCGTCGGGTCGAAGGGATGATGGGGCAATATTGTGTTGCCGACGACCGGCGAAAACCTCGCGTTCATGGCACCCAAGTTGGCCTGAGCGGCCAGAATTTGTGTAAACGGGAGTTTCTGCAGAGCTGCAATTTGGCTTTTATCCACACCCAAGGCTTTCAGCAGCGCATCGGCGGCCTGGGTGGCGGCTTCCGGCATCGCCAAGCGCAGCGCTGAACCGCTCTGCACGCCGGCGCGCTGGAAAAGGCCCTTGGCGGACGGCATAGCCATAAGCGTGCTGGTTTTGGCGCCGCCCCCCGACTGACCGAAGATCATAACCCGGTTCGGATCGCCGCCGAAACGTGCGATATTCGTCTGCACCCACTTAAGCGCGGCAACCATGTCCATTGCGCCCGCTACGCCCGCATACTTGAATTCCTCCGGCGCCCCCAGGCCGGCCAGATTCAAAAAACCGAAAGCCGCTAGGCGATGGGTAACTGACACGACCACGCAATCGTCGTAACGCGCCACCTCGCTGCCTTCAAACCCGAAATGATTGCCGGAACCCGAGGCAAAACCGCCGCCGTGAAACACGACCATTACCGCCCGTTTAGCGTTGTCGTTGACACTCCGGCTCCAGACATTGAGAGCCAAACAATCCTCTCCGATGCCGCCGGGTTGCAAATCCCACATGATGAGATTGGTGTAGTCGCCGCGCCGGTCGGCTGGGGTCTGGGGACTGATCTGGCCATGATCGAAGGCGTCGTAAACGCCCGCCCACGGCTGCGGCGGTTGCGGTGGCATAAAGCGGTTCTTGCCTTCTGTGGACGCCCCGTAGCGGATGCCTTTGAATGTTTTAACGCCCTGGTGATTGATACCCCGAATTTTGCCGTACTGCGTCTCTACTATCGGAAATAATCTGGCTTCCATTGTACTTGCTTGCGTGTCCATTCCATTCTCCTTTTTAATATTAAAAACCTTTCCAGTTCATAGCGTTATACTAGTATACTTACTTATCCTTTATTACACAAATCAAAACACCAAGAAAGATAAGGGGAGCATTTCTGCTCCCCTTTCAATACTACTTAGAGAATTATTTTATTACCATTGCACAAACATCGGCATCATTGTCCAGTCATGCGTACGATTTCTTAATTCCGTTTACCTTTTATATAGAGCAAGCCCCCGCCAATTTATTCTTTTGAAAAATCCCATTTTTCATGAGTTACAATGATTTGGTCAATATCCTCTTCTTTAAATGGAATGTTGTCCATGCCACGAATATGTCCAATTCTACCACCAACAATAGAGACTTGGTTAAATCGACGCCCATCTTTAAGAATTATACTCACTATTTGGTAATCCATCCCAGTTTCTGGCTGTGACATCAGTTCTTTAATAAATTTATCTGGAATATTCAACATATTAGTATCCCCCCCAAAAAAACATCGGGATATTTGTCCAGCCATGCGTACAAATTCTTGATACCTTTTACCTTCTCTGTTATAGGAAAGCCCACATGGATTCAAAATACTGATTGAGCTGGCAAATCGCAATCGACACATAACGTCTCGAGAGGCAGTCCGATTGCCTCAGCCAATTCATGAACGGTTGTGTACTCTAAGCTGTCTATGCCGAGGACTTTACTTCTCTTTTTAATAGAAGGAATACGGGCAGCCAAGAGCTCTCCTTTTTTAACTGATTTACCCCAACTGCAATAAGAAAAGGAATCGGGATTAGAAATCCTGAAATGAATCTCACGGATACCAAGAGCTCTGAGCTTAGGCACTAGATTCCTTTCAATTTGGGTGCCCCTTCGAACGGAATCATCGCAAACTACTAGTTTCTTACCCAAATAACTCTCGCCGCTTCTCAATTGTTTGATATGAGCTTCCAAATCTCTTTTTGTCTGACTCGCTTTTGTATAACTCCTGCCAGAGTAAGGATACTTAATCAGAACTTCGTCATACACAGGAATTCTATCGATTTTTTTCTCGTTTATCTGGCGACAGAACTCCTGATGATATCCGATGGCGCAAAATCTGCCGGAATCAGGAACAGGAGCGACAACATCCGGAATGAATCCTTGCTTTATGTCCCGTTTAGCTAAGGCAGCCCCAAGCTTCTTTCTCACGGCTGAAACGGCGACATTTTTGAATATTGCGTTGGGGAAATTAGTATAAACCCAAACAAATGTACAAATCTGAATTTTAGTACCGGGTAATTTCCCCTTGGTTTCTGCGTAACCATCCTTCAGCAAAACGATTTCACCAGGTTCCAAATCCCGCTTGTAGTTAAATCCCCAATTAGCAAAACCGCATGGGTCAGTAGTGGCTACGACTGCTCCGTTTTTTTCACCAATAACCAGAGGCCAGCGACCACTGGGGTCGGAGAATACATAGATTCCTTCAGGAGTGAGCAATGACACAGAGTAGGCTCCCTGGATTCCATCGTTCAAACGGTTGACGCCATCAATGTAATCGTCTCCCTGAGCTATCAACCTGGCTATGATTTCAATATCTACTCCGCCCCAAGCAAAAGAGTGGCCGGAGGTCATAAATTTTTCTATCAACTCGTCACGGTTAATGATATTGCCAGAAAAACAAGCGACAAAATCACCTAATTTTGAATCTACTAAAATCGGCTCTCGATTATCACCGCAGTAACCAACTCCCATGGTCCCTTCGAGACCTGCCATGTCATTACTAAAGGTCGGTCTAATTAGCCCGCGATGGGTGCGAATATTGATTTTCCCTCCATCATAAGACGCAAATCCAGCATAGTCTTCACCTAGATGCTGTTGGTAGAATGTCAGCCCAAACAGGTCGTCCAAAAAATCACCTTGATACTTTTTAGGGTCGATACTCAAAGCAACAAATCCAGGCATTTTGGGACCTCCTTATGTACGGAAAAATTATACTACATAAGTCCCATATATGCGACACAGATTTGTCTTCTGGGAACGATTAAGATAATACAAACATCGGGATCATTGTCCAGTGATGCGTACAAATATTTGATACCGTTTAGCTTTTCCATTAGTAGCTAGCAATAATTAGGTTAATTTATTGAAATTTCCCCCCCTCGAGAACCTTCCCAAACAATTCATTAATGTATTGACGTTTCGTTGGGGGGGTGGTATGGGATCCAACTTTTATACCAAAACCATATTCGCTACAGGTTGTTCCTTTAACTTTAATGTTGTGTTTATTTGCCAAAAATTTCAATTGTGTTGGTGTCAATTTATTTAAATCTTCTTTAGAAAGAGGTTTCTTTTTTACCGTTTTGCTTCTTAATGTATTTCTACTAGACTTGGTTAAACCGGAAGTAGTGGAAGAAAAATGCTTTGCTCGGAAACTCTCTATCGATTGAGTTCGCATTGAAGTATTACAGCTTTTGCAGATGGGTCTTAAGTTTTCTATGTCGTTACTACCGCCCTTGCTTTTTGCCTTATTATGACCTACTTCAAAATTAAAAACGCTTATAGTTTCCATTTTGCAGCAATAACATTTACCTTCGGTTTTAAAGCCCATATATTTTTTCCATGTAGCATCTTTAACAGCCTTAGGAACTCTAACCATTTTTCCCTCCTAATACTGTAGAAAGTTTGTATAAGTATTATATCATCCTATTTTTCGTGATAGCTGAAGATTTTCTAAGAGTATAGCACTATTTTAACTTTATGAAAAGCACTTTAATAGATATAAAAAAGAGGGGAGCATTTCTGCTCCCCTTTCAATTAATCCAGACTTATACGAAAGTCACCATTGAACAAACATGGGCATCACGACATGCACATAGCTATCGGAGCCGACGGGGCGGAGGACGCCGGGACTGGAGGGACTGGTGGTTTCCAGCGTAACCTGCTGTTCTTTGAGCACGCTGAGGACATCAGTTAAATACTTGCCATTAAAGGCTATCTTAGCTTCCTGCCCTTCCACGGTGGCATCAAGCTCACCCACATCTTCACCCAGTTCTTCGGATTTCGATGACACAGTAATTTTACCGGGGTTCACCACCAGACGGACAATGCCACTACCATCACGGGCAAAAATCGAAGCCATCTTGCAGGCGCGCAGAAATTCAGCGACACTGACCGTAGCTTTCGCCGCCGCCGATTGCGGTATCAATTGACCGTAGCGTGGGAAAGCACCCTGCACCAGTTGCGACACCAGTTCGGTCTTCTTGAGTTTGAAAATCGCCAGACTTTTATTGGGATTAACCGTCATATTCACAGACTCTTCATCATCACCAATCAGACGGTTCAATTCATTCAATGAGCGTGACGGGATGATAACCTCAACCTTCTGTCCAACCGCCTTTGCCAGCGGTAACTTATATACAGCCAGACGGAAACCATCCGCCGCCGCCATTGTCAGCAGGCTGCCCTCCAACTGGATATCAACACCGGTGAGCACCGGCCGAGACTCATCGGTCGCCGCCGCAAAGACCACCTGGCTGATACCCTGCCGTAGCACTCCGATTTCAATCGAAGTAGCGATACCATCATCAAGTTTAGGAATGGGCGGAAAGTCTTTGGCATCTACACCACTAATACGGGCTTCGTAGCGCGCACATTTTAGTTCCAGTGTTTTCCCTGTTAGCTTTATGTCAACTTTTTCGCCGGTCGGCAGAGAATTCACGAATTCGGTTATCAAACGCGCCGGGACGGTAATCGCCCCTTCCTCCTCGACCTTGGCACCAATCCAATGGCTGATTGCCATTTCCAGATTCGTCGCTACCAGCTTCAGTCGGGATTCGTCTGCTACCAGCAACACATTATTGGTTATAGGCAGAGTGGCTCTGGTAGCGACTGCCCTGCCGACAATACTCAGACCTTTACTCAGATTTTCCTGCAAACATGAAAGTTTCATAGTTTACTTCTCCACAAATAGTAGGGTGTAGTCTAGTAGTATATAACAATTGCCAACCGTATACAAGGTGTTTTGCGCCCATACGATTGCATCATTTGTCTCTTTCGCGTACGATTCTGTAAAGCAAACGACGAGCTTTTTTCGCCGCTCTTCCGCGATGACTGATTCGATTCTTTACCGCCATGGGAAGCTCTGCCATTGTTTTACTCATTTCCGGTATGAAAAAAATGGGGTCGTAACCAAAACCATTATCACCATGCGGCTCTAACGCGATAAATCCGGAGCACGCGCCAGAACAGATTTCAGTTTTGCCTTCGGGTCGGGTAATAGCAATCACACAACGGAAACGGGCAGTTCTCTTATCTTCCGGTACATCAGTCAACTTGGCAAGCAGGTAATTGATACGTTCGGTATCGGTAGCCTTCTTACCGGCATAGCGGGCAGACATTACACCGGGTTCTCCTCCCAGCGCATCCACCTCCAGACCGGAATCATCCGCCAGTGTGAGCAATTGGCTTTCTTTCGCCAGCGTCTGTGCTTTAAGTCGGGCGTTCTCTTCGAATGTCTTACCGACTTCTGCAACAGCGGTTTTAATACCAATGTCCAACGGAGAAACCAGCTCAAACGGCACGCCTTTCAAGAGAATACGATACTCGCGCACTTTACCAGGATTCTTGGTAGCAATTAGCAGTTTCGGGCGCAAAGAATCTCCCCAGGTATGTCGAGCAATATATTTACGCGAATCCATCAATCGGCATTGCTACCGTGGTCATTGTCTGGAGAGTTATTCCAGAGCAACGAACCGTTTTGATAGCTTCTTCATTACACCGGGCAAGGTGGTGTATTCCATCTCATCGAGCGGTAGGCGGTGCGGTTCAAAAGGACCATGACGACGCATTAAGTCTGCCATTTCATTCGACTTGACACGTGCTAGGTCGAACGCCTTATCTTCAAACATATCCCGCGGACCGACGAGCTTACCATTGGCTAGTTGAAACCCCAGCGCTATCACTCGTGGTGGACCATCAAAGCGTGACGGAGTGCTGTCCGCCACCGAGACTGGCATCAGAGGTCCCATATGGGAACCACGCATCCACCCTTCTACAAGAATGGGCGACGCAAATGGTTCCAGCACCTCACCTACGGCCGGGAATTCACCCTGACAGCGTACAATACAGACCGGGTCATCTTTGCCGACATACCGTCCCGCAAGGACCGATAGTTTCTGTGTGGAAGATACCGCACCGATATTCTTAGTCTCACGATGATAGATAGACTTAATAACAAACCGTCCTGGTGCCCCAAGAAAAATTAGCATATCATAAAGCTCGTCGGGCGCATTGAAAGTAATTTTCTTATGTTCTTTCACGTCATGGACTTCAAAAGAGTAGCCGGCATGCATATTGGGAGCAATCACCAATCCGATGGTATTGAAAGGATCAGCAAACATCTTATACAATGGCATGTTCCAGGAACCTGCGGCAGTTTTATCCGCCATGAAGATGACAATGGATTCGGCTTCCCGTTCCTCGAATTCCATCTCGGCTACACCCGGACCCATTCCCTTGACATTGCCGGAAAAGGCATCCGATAGCAAATCCTGTCCGGCGCCATGAAGCTTTAGCTTTTTAGCCACCTTGGTGCCTGCCACAAACGTATCCCAGGCAAGCCGGTGTATTTTTTCGTCCTCCTCACCATGTTTGTGTGTCATAATCAACTGCAAATCATCACCGCATTTGGTAACACAATAGTCAATCAGAAGCTTATTCTTTTTCGCTTCCGCCAGCTTCTCCTTGGCACAACTAATAACATCAGGATGGCTCTCTGAATGCCCAACATAACCACCGATATCCGCTTTAATAACACTCAAAGTGACACGCAATGTCCTACTCCTTTCGAATCTTAGTATTCAAGATTCAGGTACCTGAGTTTAATCCAAACTGGTGACAATGACAACCTGCCGACAACATACAATATGCCAACGGGGAATGGACGAATCATCGTAAGATACCCGAGCACGCACTTTAGAGGGAGAATTGAGTGTTAACACCATTGACAGTTTACCAACATCTTTCATCTAACGTCAAGGGGTTTTTTCTCACCTATCTACTCTCCTACCAACTTCACTTGCATTTTTACGCATAAGTTACATAGCGTCCGTTACTCTAAAGGTCAAGCTGAAAAATTTTGACAGAAGAAGCGGTGAAGTGCTAATATCAGAGCCGAAGCTCTGTGCAATGTGAAAAAGATGCTAATCTACGGTAATTCACCAACATCGTCATCAAGTTGTCATTATATAATAGATACAGAAAAATTGATATGCACGGAACTGGTATCAGATATTCAAAATAGCCACCTAATAAAAAAGCGAACAAAGACTGAAAGGAGATGATATTACAGAAGGTGTCCTGGATTTCAGTTGTAACGGACACGATTGAGAATTGTAGAATAGACAATGTTGCGGTTCTATCTGTCCTGAAAATATCAGAAAAGAAGAATGTAAAGGAGTAACAAGATGGCTGAAGAGTCAGCAAAAATGGTTGCATTCCGGAAGGAAGTGCGTGCCTGGTTGATGGCAAATCTTCCAAAAGGCTGGGGCACGCCGGAATACAAGATGCCGGAAGCACAAACTCCAGAACGCCAAAAAATGGCGATGGAGTGGACAAAGAAATGCTATGACATGGGTTACACAGGCTTCGGTTATCCAAAGGAATACGGCGGCATCGAACGTCCTATCGAGGAGAGGATAATCATCCGTGAGGAAATGGCAAGAACGGGTACTCCCGGTGCGCCAGCTTCACTGGGTACGCTACTCGCCGCACCCACCATCGTGCAGTGGGGTGATGAGTGGCAGAAAAAACGTTTCATCCCCAAGATTCTAAGTGGCGAGGAAAGCTGGGCAGAGGGCTTTTCTGAACCGAATGCAGGCTCTGACCTCGCGAACGTACAAACTACCGCTATCAGAGACGGTGATGAGTGGGTAGTCAACGGTCAGAAAATCTGGAGCAGTATGTTCAGATTCGCTGATTTTGGTGTTATACTGGCGAAAAGCGACCTCCAGGCACCACGTCACCGGAACCTGACCTTCTTCCTCTTTGATGCGCATGCTAAGGGATTCGATAGAAGACCACTGCGCCAGATGACCGGCGAAGCCGAATTCGGAGAAATGTTCTTTGATAACTTGCGCATCCCCGATAAAATGAGAATCGGTGAAGTTGGTAGAGGCTGGTATGTCGCAATGACCACTCTCGCTGCTGAACGTGGTGGTGGTGGTGGAATGGGAATGATGGGTATGGCTCCAGAAGGACGCCGCCAGATTGGCGCCGGCGTTATGGACATGGTAGAACTTGCAAAAAATACCAAACGCTACGGGAAAAGAGTCTGGGATGACGAACACTTCAGGCAGATGATTGTGCAAATCGCTATCGAAACGGAAGCCATGCGGGCTCAGGGCATGGTTTCTATGGCAAAGATGCGTGCCGCAAAACAAGCGCCAGGGGGAAATGAAGTCTCCATATCTAAGAATTTCAGCGCTGAAATGAGACAGCGCCGCGGCGAACTGATGATGGACATCATCGGCGCTTATTCACAAATGATGCGAGGGTCGCCACGCGCTCTCGAGGATGGCGATCTGGTATACACCCACATACGGGCGAAAGGCGCCACTATCGAGATGGGTACTTCAGAAATCAACCGCAACATCATTGCCGAACGAATACTGGGACTGCCACGGTAGGAGAGGAGAGAAGAAATGGCAATGGAATTTGCATTAAGTGAAGACCAAGTAATGTTACAGTCCATGGCACGCGACTTCATGGCAAAAGAAAGTCCCCGCGCCCACGTCCGCAAAATGTCGGAAGACCCCCTCGGCTATTCGCCAGAACTCTGGAAGAAAATGGTAGACCTGGGTTGGCAGGGATTGACAATTCCAGAAAAATACGGCGGCACTGGAATGAGTTTCCGGGATTTGGCAGTACTCGTTGAAGAGATGGGTAGAGCATTACTACCAGCTCCATTCCTTTATAATGCTATTTTCGGATCCGAACTCATCAATGACCATGGAACCGAAAAACAGAAAAAAGAATGGCTGCCTAAGATTGCCTCAGGTGAAATGATTGTTACACCGGCCATCATTGAAGAGGATGGCGATTTCTGGGCGGGCGGCATCAATATGCGAGCGTTCCGGCGGGGTGCCAGTGATTTCACTCTATCTGGTACCAAACCATTCGTCACGGATGCCAAAGCAGCAAACCATTTCCTTGTCGCCGCACGCACACAGCTTTCGGAAAACCCGGAAGAGGGTATTACCCTATTCCTTGTAGATGGCAATGAATGGGGCATCTACGTCAAACCCCTAGAGACGATGGACGTCCTTCGGAAGCAATTTGATGTTCAGTTTACCCGTGTTGCCGTACCGGGTGCTAATGTCATCGGGGCGGTAAACGGTGGCTGGACGATTCTAGAGGACATTGCCCAAAAAGCCCGCGCCATACTTTGTGCCGAGATGCTCGGAGGCATGGAGTGGGTTATGAACACCACCGTCGAATATGCTAAAACCCGCATTGCCTTCGGTGAACCCATTGGTAAACTTCAGATAATCAAGCACAAGTGCGCTGATATGAAATCGGCGCTGGAATACTCACGGGGAGTAATGGAGTATGCAGTCGAGATGGTCAAAGATAATGACCCCGATGCGCCACTGGCAGTCTCTATAGCGAAAGCTTACTGCGGGGACAACTACCGGTTCATGACCAACCATAGTGTCCAGATTCACGGCGGTATCGGCTTCACCTGGGACCATGACCTGCATTTCTTCTTCAAAAGAGCACGGTCATCGGATACCGCCTTCGGCGATGCCAACTTCCATCGTGAAGTTCTGGCAAAATACTTAGATAAACAGATGGGTGGTAACGTCAGCCGTTTCGGCGGCATGATGTAGGGAATACTATACACAAACCACTCAGAAACTGAATAATCACGATTTGAAGAGGGGACTTGAAATTCCGGGAGGGAAAAAATCCCCTCTTTCTTTTCTGGTATTGCATTGTAGTCAAGTAGGAAATTGAATTCGGAGACCGCCGGTAACTTGAGATAGCTGATATTGATTCTAAGGATACGAGCCCTTGTAAAGCAGACAGGCAACCTGATGTCCGCCGCCAGCATCGGCAAGTAACGGGATAACATTTGAACAGTCCTGGAACGCTTTGTAACAGCGCGGGTGAAAGACACAACCGGATGGCGGATTGATGGGACTGGGGACTTCACCTTTAAGAACGATAACCTGACGTTTCGTTTCTACTTCGGGGTCGGGGATAGGCACCGCGGAGAGAAGTGCTTGGGTGTATATTGCTCTAATTGAGTAACCACTTACCGAAGGGTCTTTCTGTCCTTAGCTCAGTTCTGTATAGGATTCCAACAGGCGACAATCCGATTGTCGGTGGTAGTTTTGAGTAGCGGTTCTTCTACGCGACAGACCTCAGTGGCTCGCTCGCATCTTGGGTTAAAACGACAGCCAGATGGTGGATGGGATGGGCTGGGGACCTCGCCGGGCAAAATGACCCGCCCTCTCACCCTTGTGGGGTCAGGAATTGGAGTTGATTGGACCAATGCTAGCGTGTAGGGGTGTCTAGGTGAGCGGAAGATCTCGATTGGACTACCTATTTCGACAATTTCGCCGAGATACATCACAGCAATTCTATTGCAAACGCTCTCGGCTACAGCTAACTCGTGTGTAATATAGAGATAAGTCAGCCCATGTTCGTTTAAAAGCTTCTTGAGTAGCAAGAGAATCTGCGCCTGTACAGAGACATCAAGAGATGAGGTCGGTTCGTCGAATACAATAAACTCCGCGTTGGTAGCTATTGCCCGGGCAATAGCTATGCGCTGCCTCTGTCCTCCACTAAACTGGTGAGGGTATCTAGAAAGTTGTTTTTCATTAAGACCAACCATGTCCATTAGCTCGGCTGCTCTTTGCACAGCTTGTGTTCGGTTCATAAGTTTTTGCACCAGCATCGGTTCCAACAGGGTATCTTTGATCTTCATTCTGGGATCTAAAGAAGTAAAAGGGTCCTGGTAGACTAGTTGCATCTTTCGTCTTAACAATTTAAGTTTGTTACCTGCATATGTTGACAGGTCATATTTGTCACGAAGAGAAGCAAGCGTCTTAGAATGCGTGTCGCTTGACTCCAGAGAGTCTATTTCGCTTTTTACTTCTTCGGGTGTTTCCAAATATATATGACCTGATGTTGGTCTGATTAAACGCAGAATGGTTTTTCCCAGCGTGGTTTTACCACATCCCGACTCCCCTACAAGACCCAGCCACTGCCCCTTTTCTATCTGCAGATTAACGCCATCGACTGCTCTAACCTGACCTACGACCTTATGGAATAAGCCTTGAGTAATCGGGAAAAGCGTTTTTAAGTTCCTAGTCTCAATGAGAACTTCCACTATGCTCCCCTTGGAATAAATGACAAGCGATAAAGTGGCCAGGTACTATCTCCACAAGCTGAGGACAAGTATGACCACAAATATCCATAACTTGCTGACAACGTGGATGGAAGCGGCAGCCAGTTGGTAGTGATAGAGCGTCGGGAACAAAACCTCCGATTGCACGAGGCTCCTCACCAGGCTTGGGTACCGCCGCCATGAGGGCTTTAGTATACGGGTGCAAAGGATTCTTAAAGATATCGAGTACACTAGCAATCTCACAGATATTGCCGGCATACATTACGGCTACCCGATCGCATATTTCAGCAGCAACTCCCAGGTTGTGGGTAATGTAAAGTAACGATGAGTTAAACTCCTTTTTTAGTTTTTTCAGCAATTCAATTATCTGGACTTGGATGGTAACGTCTAGTGAAGTTGTCGGTTCATCGGCAATTATCAGTTTTGAGCAGCAGCAAAGAGCCATAGCTATCACTACTCGCTGTTTCATACCGCCGCTCAGTTCGTGAGGGTATTGTCTCATTATTCTATCTGCATCAGGAATTTCCACCTCACGTAGCATTGCAACCGCGATTTTTTCCGCTTCTTTATACAAACCTCGTACCATCTTACGCGCGATTGGAATTCGTCCAATTAAGCGAGGCAATAACCTGTGAGGATTTTTACTGATATCCCTGTACATACTTCTCTGAAAAAGCCTTATAGGTCTAAACAGTTTATTAATTACACCACCATTATCGTTGTTCAAGTGGTATTCCACCGTATCCATCGCATTTTTGGCGACCTCCTCACGGCGGTGTAGCATAATACCTTCTGTCAATTGGTCACTGATGCTGAATACTGGATTTAATGCAGCACCCGGTTCCTGAAATACCATGGCTATTTGGCTACCACGTATTGCCCTCATATCCGCTTCGCTGAGCTTCAGTAGGTCTATCTGTCCCCCGCCATCAGTGGCGAAAAAGATGCTTCCACCTTCAATTTTGCCCGGTGGCATAATCAGCCGTAATATGGAAAGTCCCGTAACTGTTTTTCCACTCCCGGTCTCGCCAACCAGTCCCAGCGTTTCCCCTTCAGAAATACTCAGATTGACACCGTCGAGTGCTTGTACCACACCCTCATAAGTGTAGAACTTAACGGTCAAATCACATATCTTGACTAGTTCTGCCAATTTTATCTCCTGGATAATCTCGGGTCGAGTATATCTCGGAAAGCGTCACCCATGAGGTTCCAGCCAAGGACAAATAGAAAAATGAATATACCAGGGATGGCTACCGTATACCAGTAAGCAAAGGTGTTGTCGGCGGTACCCACTATCCAGTTTCGGGAAAAACTTATCATCTGCCCCCAGTCGGCATAGCCTTCGGGCACACCCAAACCCAGGAAGCTAAGGGCGGCGGCAGATAGGACGACAGCTCCTATATCAAGTGAAGCCACTATTAGCACTGGATAGATGGAATTGGGCAGGATGTGTCTTATGATAATCCTTAGATTCGAAGTGCCAACTCCTCTGGCCGCCTGCACAAAATCCTCTTCTCTTATCGATAAGATGTCACCTCTGACGAGCCGGGCATAGGATGGCCAGGAGACGATAGTAAGCGCCAGCATGATAGTAGTGATACCTGGACCGAGGGCAATTGTAATAGCCATAGCCAAAATAAGTGCAGGAAAGGCGAGGAATATATCCGTAATACGCATTATTATCTCGTCTATTCTGCCTCCGAAATAGCCGGCGATACTTCCCAGCGTTATGCCAATTATGAGAACCGATCCGATAACAGTAAGCCCTATTTGAAAGGCCGTTCTAGTCCCCCAGACAACGCCGTAGAAAATATCATACTGACCTTGAGTGGTACCGAAAATGTGCTCAGAGTTGGGAGGTTGTGGGGTCGGGTTGTAACCAGCCCTGGGTATCATGTACGGATCAAATTGTCCCTCGGGTGTAGGTGCAATAAATGGCGCAAAAATAGCTAGTATCATGAAGGCAAACACGAGCGTGATGCCAATAATTGACAGGGGATTCTTCTTTAAATTGTGTAGAAAAAAGGCAAACCCGTTCATTGCTCACTGCCTCCCAGTCTGACGCGGGGGTCAAAGCGGGCATACAGCAGGTCAACTACCAGGTTAGTAGATACAAATAGGACTGCACTGAATAACGCGAACGCCAGGATAGAGGGAATATCAAGTGTCACCGCAGCTCTCCAAGCCCACCAACCCAGCCCCTTGTAATTAAAAATGCTTTCGGTGATAACCACACCGTTAACGATAGATGCAAAAAGATAACCTGAGATAGTCAGGACCGGTATCATGGCATTGCGTCGGGCGTGTTTGTTGATGACAGTATTCTCCGGCAGTCCCTTAGCTCTGGCGGTTAGCACGTATCCCTTGCCCAGCGCTTCCAGCATGCTGGAACGCATCAAACGCATAATAAAGGCTATGTTTACCACCGTCAGGGTTATGACTGGCAAAATCAGATGCCTCAGGCTATCAAAGGTCACCCTCCATTCCCAGTTAAAAATACCATCCAAAAAATTCAGTCCAGTGTATCTGGTGAACGAAGATGAATGAACAACGGCATTCATAGCTGTGCTTAAACGCTCCGGTGGAAACAGCCCGGAGAAGAAGCCATAGAATATCATGAGCAGTAACAATCCTAACCAGAAAGTAGGTAAGGACCAACCAATGATGGCGGCTACTCTGGTGATATGGTCAATAAAGCTATCTTTATGGGCGGCCGCTTTAGTGCCGAAGAAGATACCACCTAAGATAATGAGCGGTGTAGCGAAAATCGCCAGTTCTAGAGTTGCTGGGAGAAAGGAGGATATGGCTTTGGTGACAGGCATACCCACCACCTGGGACCAGCCAAAATTACCATGAAATATCTGGGTTATCCATGTCCAGTACTGTTCCCAGATAGGGTCATTGAGGCCATACTGCTCTATGATTTCATCAATTCTACCGAATTGTTGAGGGCTATGGACGAAGAGCATAGCTCTCTGGACAGGTGAAAACAGTTGTAGCAAAGCGAAAATAAGTACCGATACACCGATCAATACCGGAATTAGTAGCAGAATTCTTCTAATAAGATAAGTACGAAAATCCACTAAGAGCGCATCTCAATTAAAGTCAGGAGACAGGGTTCCTCAGTAAAGAAGAACCCTGTCTACCCGAATAATTTTTTCTCCTATTGTTTATTCTATGACAATTAAGGAGACAATGTCTATTTCTTACTCAGATAATAGATATTACCCGCATTGTTAGGCTCGGCGGGATTGAAGAAGAAACCATACACCCAGTCCTTGAAGTATCTGTTTCCCGTCGGTTGTACCAGCAGAATGCCAGGAGCATCGTCGTAGTATTGTTTGCTTAGCTGGTCGTAAATAGATTGTCTCTCCGTGGAACTGGTAGAGGCAATGCCCTTAGCAATGAGGGCGTCAATTTCTGCGCTCCCATAGCCCTGGAATTTGGAGAAGGGTCCATAAGTAGCCATCCAAGGGACGATAAAATTATGGGCATCCATATAGTCTGGTAACCAGCCAACCTGGAAACAGGGTAGGAGGTATTTGCGCCATTGAGCGTTATAACTGGTCCATTCCTGTGCAGCCACCAATACATGGAATTTAGGATTGAGGGCATTGATGTTAGCTGCCAAGATATCACAGGCGGTCTTACGGGTTGTATTACCGCTGTTGTACGCCAGCGTCAAGGTGAAGCCTTTTTCCCATACCTGCCCACCCCAGGCAGCTTTGAATAGTTCCGTGGCTTTGGCGGTGTCAAAGCTATATTTAGGCAGATTGGCATTGTAGTAGGATAAACCTTTTACAACCGGCGAAGCCGGTTGAATACCATGACCCTGCATAACCTGCTGAATATAGGTGTCCCAGTTGAAGCTATAGGTGAAGGCTTTTCTCACATTGATGTCTGTAAAAAAGTCAAGAGGTATGCCTTCGCCATCCAGTTTTCCACTACCGATAAATGGGCTTTTGTCAGAAATATTATAGACGAAGAAGAAGGCGTCAAGTTGTACCAACGCTAAGTCTCGGTAGACTGTCAAACCCTCAACTCCATCCATTTCACCATAGTACTCAGTCGGTACGTAGACCTGGTCGGCATCACCGTTCTCCAGCATCAGCTTACGAGTGGTCCACTCCCCGACATCCTTGATGACAACCTTCTCGAATTTAGCCTTCTTACCCCAGTAGTTGTCATTTCTGTTGAATGAAATTTCAACCGCCTGGTCCCAGTAATCGAACGTAAACGGGCCAGTGCCCATCATCTTCGTATGGAGTGGCCAGTTATCTGATTCGGGGTTATTCAGCTTCTCATAGGAAGCCTGAGTGCCATCCCAGTCACCTTGCTCAATACACCATTCTTTATCCACGATAGAGCCCCAGGTACCGCAGAGAATTTGGAGAAATGGTTCATATGGCGTAGCCAGATTGAACTGCACCCATTCTCCATCCACTTCTACAGCGCTCGTAAGCTTTGACAACGGCATTAAAGTATCATTGTCACGGGAACTGGAGCCGGCAAAGAAAGGCTCAAACAACATCCATTGCGGACCGGCGGAGTAGTCTTGAACCATGCCACGCTCAAACGAGTATTCGACGTCTGAAGGGGTCAGGCTGTTGCCATTAGAAAACTTGACTCCTTTGTGAATGTGGAAGCGATAAGTTTTGCCGTCTTTTGAAATAGTCCATTCTGTAGCCAGGCTCGGGGAGAACTTGGTCGTGCTCTCGCCATCGTATATGATGAGGGTGTTGTAGACCAGTTCAATCGCCTCACCGCTTGACGTGTCATAAGCAGCAGCCGGATCAAGGGTGTCCGGGTCGCCGATGGTGGCTTGAATGAAAGTAGTAGGGTTTTTAATTTCCTTTGATGTGCCGCAAGCACTGGTGAAGATAAGGGAAAGGGTGATTAGAGTGGCCATTAGCGAGAAGACTATAGTTCTTTTTTTCATTACGCCTCCTTATTTCTTGGTTTGCTTACTATATCTCGCCTGGAATATAAACGCCATAATAAACATCAAAAGGAGGAAATTACAGCGGGAAGGTGGGAATATAATTGATAAGCAACGAGGTGCATAAACACACCTCCAATAAATTAAAACCCAGATTCTTGCGTTCAAATTATGACAGCACCCTCTGTCATTGTCAAGTAAAAATAAATGTTAACACGTCCTGAATCCGTAGTTTCATGACTTGGAGCGTATCGGGGCTCTCGCCAGTACTCTGAAAATTGCTGTTACAGAAAGAGCGATTGCCCAAAGGAAAAGTGCCACAAGTATGGTTATGGCAGCGACCAGGGTGCCGGGCGGCGCAAAGTAACCGAACCTCCATATTGTGACGAATACATTAAAGCCGAAGAGCGTCTGCATCACGATGTACACCACCGTTACAATGATGATAAGTACCATCCAGGGTGTTGCTGGCAGAACAACCCACCAGATTTTCACCTTTTTACCCTGGGCGCCATTCTCTTTGGTTTGTTGACGCAGGTGTCTGATTATATGCAACTGCCACAGAATAAAGGGAATCAGTCCCAGTATGAGTAATACAGAGAGAATAGTGGCATAAACTGAGATATTATCCACTGATTTCCATGATGCCCACCAAGGTGACTGAGGAAGCTTAAATTCCACACCCAACGCCAGACTGACAATACCAGTGGCAATATCATGCGCTCCCTTACAGGTCTGTCCGTTGGCAAGCATCACAATACCCAGCTTTTCTTCCGGCAAGAGTATCATTTCTGAAAGAAAGTTGGGGGTATCCCCACCATGCCAGAAGACTGCCTTGTCATCCTCCGTCATGCCAGTAAACCAACCCATCCCATAACCTGCTTCTTTGCCATCTTCGGTAAATGTCACCCCCGTCGTGTGCATTATTTCTATCAGTTCGGCAGGAATAACCTGTCGCCCATCAACAATACCATTGTTCAAGTTGGCAATAAGCCATTTTGCCATGTCTTCCGCGCTGGACATCACCCAGCCGGCGGGAATGGCACTCCGATAGATAGGAACATTCCGCACTACTACTTTTCCGAGGAGAAGCTGGTGCCCATCGGCACGGTCACGCCGGGCGGCGATTTCCGGACGTAGTGTAGAATGTTCCATATCCATTGTATTGAAGATACATTCTTGTATGAAATCCTCAAAGGATTCCCCGCTAACCTTTTCAATAAGTGCTCCGAGCAGGTTATAGTTGAAGTTGGCATATTCAAAGGTTGCTCCGGGTGAATTTTGCGAATGAATACCTGTCATTGCAGAGACCAGTGCTTCCATAGCATCATTACCGTGATGATAAGAAACCGGCTCAGAAATATCTCCAGGCAAGCCACTGGTCTGAAATAAGAGCTGGCGTATCGTAATTTGAGCCGAAACATCTTTCTCAACCAAATGGAATTCAGGTAGGTAAAATACTAAAGGTTTATCAAGGTCAATCAATCCATCATGCCAGAGGGTGAGGACCGCTAGAGCAGTGAAGGACTTACTGCAAGAAGCAAGGTCGAATATCGTCTGGGGTGTTACCGACGACTTCGTATTGAGGCTGGCATAGCCGAATCCCTTGAGGTAGATGATTTCCTGTCCGCTGACAACAGCGACCGCCAGACCAGGGAGCTGTGTTCTTGCCATCTCTTGCTGGATGTAGCGGTCAATTTCCCCGGGTGAAAACTGGCTCGTCTGTCCCCTCGTCTGGCGTACATCAGTAAGTAGAAAAACCATCAAGGCTACCAGCAAAAAGACTGCGAGAGCTCGGAATATCACAACCGACCGGTATAAAGAGCTATCCATCATTTCGTGGCACTGAAATCACCCGACTGAGCGCCCTACCTTCTATTTATAGAAATTCAGATAGTCACACCAATTTGCCAGGATTATGACCTTTTCAGGTTAATAAATAGCTCCGGTTTCCGGAATATACTCGGGTGGACGGACAATCTTCATCTTGCGCGCTTCGTTCGGACAGACGATAACACAACAGCCACAGCCGCGGCATATTTCGGGATTAACGTAAGCATGTTTTTTACCATTGGCGTTTTCTTTCATGCTTATCGCATCAAACTGGCACATCTCTATACAAATACCACATGCGTGGCATTCCTCCGGGTCGACTTCGGCTTCAAAGCGGCTCTTTGCTGCCCCATGTACAGCGCCACAACAGCAATAGTGACAGTTACACACTAACTGGTTGACTTCTTTCCAGTTCCCAACCATGTTCGCTACCGGATATTTATCGAACTCATCATTAATCTTCATGGCCTCTTCATAGGTAATCGCCTTAGAGGCTCCCCTGTCAATATTATTCTCAGCGGTTCGTCCAACATTGATACACGACTCTCCAGGAACGCCACAATCCCTCTTTGTGAAAGACCGCTTACAGCCACAAGGTTGTATTGCTATTAATTTTTGTGATTTCAATATCTGTCGAACATCTTCATGCGGTAAGACACCTGGTACATCCTTGATTGACTTCCACCTCGGTACAATCCGGAATCCTGCGGACTGAGGACGTAGGACCTGTGGAGGTGGCTTCCTTTCGATTTTACCTGCGGGACCACCCCATAGTTCAAAAAACTCGGGACCAAGTTGCTCATCATACTTTGGATTGCCCAGAGCCGCATCGTGTAACTGCATACCAGTACGCGCCATCTGGGGACCATTCCTCGTAGGAAAAAGAAGCCCTTTCTCAAATAACTCTCGAATATGCTTATCGACCGTCTTTTTTTCCATACCCAGTTTCTGGGCAAATTTATCGGATACCTCTAATGACCGACCAGCCGATGGTGCCCGGTCTGTATCTGGTAAGGCGACAACCATCCTAGCTTGTCCCAGATTAGCCATTTTAGCTATTATCTTCGCCGTATTCCCCCCGCCTCGGCCACCGGTAATCTTGGCCGCTAACTGTTCATAAATGGGATCAACATCACTCACTGTTTGTCTCCTTCTTTTTCCGCTACGTGTTCATAATATTATATATACCACACGAAATCAAGGATAGGATTTGAACTAGAAACGACATCGTCAAGTACTGTAGGGGTCTGAGAGAAAATGTTTACAAGTCTTCCTTAGACTTTAAATATATCTGAAGAAACAATATTCCAATAATATACTATTCCCCACGCTGAATCACGAATCGAAATACTGAAAATCGACGAGTCTAGCACTATTTTGCCACTGGTTATCTTGGGAAGGCCGATATTTTAGTAGGCTGAAAAGCGCCCCTGGTGCGTTTTCAAATAGTGAAGCTATACAAATAGTGAGGCTATACAATATACTAAAATGAGACTGCCGAAAAAAGCCTATACAAACAATACTGGGTTCTTCCGGCAGTGCCGGATTTTCTTAAAAATCCATCTTTTCTTTTTCTTTCGCTTTATCAGGTCATATTTACCTCGTTTTTCAAGGTAG
>Ga0214474_1000235_pt1 | contig 28937 bp, 26 predicted proteins | sample RVTome_2_FD_187335 | JGI IMG/M metagenome (GOLD analysis project Ga0214474, IMG submission 187335) | Soil microbial communities from uranium-contaminated site in the Upper Colorado River Basin, Wyoming, United States - RVT95D214 HiSeq ... | reverse complement strand
CCCATAGGGGTAAGTGTTTCATCAAGGACCCAGAGAAGCGTGCCTCCGTTTGAGCTATCCTTAAAATTGTGAGTGAGTTCAAGGTTGCGCTGTGTTGCTGCATCTAAAAACATATAAGAATCCTGTCTCAAAGTAGTTATCTTTTTAAAACTTAATGTTTCCTTCTGTGTATCCTCAAGGTAACTGATTAGTGCCCCGGCAGCAGAGATTGCAGCAGTCATGCCATCGCATCCATAACCGTCAAGAGAAGAGACCCTTAAATGCTTCAGTAAAGTCTTATATGCCTCTGAATAATCAAAATACCAATCATCATAAACAGATATATAAAAGTTATTGAGAGACTCTTTATAGTGGATATTGTTCTTGAGACTATGGGGGATCAGGATTTCTCTTGGTTCAAACCTGTACATCTCATCCTCAATATTTTCAGTTGTTTCATAAACGATAAACTCTCCTGTAGAGACATCGACTGCTGCTATGCCGTGCTTGCCTCCAGAGGAAAACAGGCTTATGATATAAGAGTTTTCTTTAGGGTTTTCGGGTGCATGTGTTCCAGGTGTAATTACCTTTACAATATCCCTCTGGACAATGCCTTTTGCCTCTTTTGGGTCTTCCAACTGTTCGCAAATTGCAACCTTATATCCTGCTTTAATCAGCTTTGATATATAACCTTCTGATGCAAAGTAAGGGATACCGCACATAGGTACAGGCTCTTCCTTTGATTTATCCCTTGTTGTGAGCGCTATCTGCAGTATCTTGGATGCCTTCTCTGCATCCTCTCCAAACATTTCGTAAAAATCTCCAAGCCTGAAAAAGACAATTGCGTCTTTGTACCTTTCTTTGATGCTTAAGTATTGTTTCATCAAGGGGGTTATTTCTGACATAACTGATTATTTAATAACATAAAGCATTGAAAGTGCAATATGCAAATCGAGATTACTTATTTATTTTTCTTCTAAAATAAAGACTTTTTTGATAAAATTTGTCTACCATTGACATCGAGTTCTATGAAAGATAGTGATAAAACACTATAATTTATTCACTAATCAAGAAGGTCAGAAAAAGGGAAGATTTAGTGAGCAGATTGATATAAATGGATAAAACAGAAGGAAAGATTAGAGAGATTCTCGAGAGCCTCCAGTGTATTTTATCAGCCCATGACAGTTGTGCGGAATTAGTTGAAGTTAAGGATAACAGGGCAGTAATAAACTGTGTCGGCCCATGTCTACATTGCGACAACAAATGCATTGAAGAGGCGATTAAGGAAAAGTTACCTGAGATTGAAGTGATTTTAAGATAAATATTAAGGGGAATTTTTACCTTTGAAAGAAATAATATTACTTAAACATTGCATAAAATACAGGGCAGACATGCTGAAAAACCCCAGCAAAGCAACAGGATTTTATTATTATTCACATAACTGCAAATCTCACAGTAAGTGCTTTTTAGAGAGAGGCCGGCAGGCCATGCCGGAGGGCTATAAGGAGTCGCTGGCTGGCCTTTTTCAGCACATCTGCCCTGCCAACAATAGTAATTTAATGCAACGGGTGGGATTACCTTAAAGGAGGATATATGAATCCGGTATTAAAAGCAATCGCAGAAAGAAGGGCTGTAAGGAGCTATGAGTCCAAACCAGTTCCCAGGGAAATAATTAACAAGATTATAGAAGCAGCCAATCAGGCACCATCAGCCATGAACAGCCAGCCCTGGCGTTTTGTAATTGTGGAGGACAAAGAATTCCACAGAAAACTAACAGAAGCAGCAGTCCCAAACAGCAAAAAAAGGCTGGAGCCTTTTAAGGATATTAACCCTGAAAGATACCAGTCTATTATGAAACGATACGAGGAATTAGAAGACCCGATTTACTATTCAGCCCCTGTAATCATATTTGTTATAGGCTCCGGTCAATTTGTAGATTTGTCCTGTCCCCTGGCATGTGAGAATATAATGTTAGCAGCATATTCAATAGGACTTGGAAGCTGCTGGGTCCATTTCGGTTCTCTGGTAACAGACAATGAAGAAATAAGAAAAGAACTTGAATTATCTAATGATGAAAAAATATACGGTCCGATAATTATCGGTTACACGCAAAATTTTCCTGAACCACCTCCGAAAAAGGAACCCCGGGTTAAATGGATATAGTCACTAATGCGGTCATAAGTAGAGCCATATAATTCGTCATTCCCTCGAAAGCGGGAATCCAGTGTATCGTGGGGTGACGAACCGCCAGTCCTGGATTCCGGGTCAAGCCCGGAATGACAGAAGAAAGAATAAGAACATGTCTTTTTACTTATGGTCTCCTTAGTAAATACTGAGACTAATAAAGACTGGGCAAGCTTATCTCATTTTCCATTGTGAGCCAGGGGTTAAAGGGGTTAAGGATTATAATATTTCTTTTTCTTTTTCAGATAATCCTGTTCGATATGCCCGCCATAATCATGTGGGTATTTATAGCCTTGTCCATGCCCTAATTTTTTAGCACCGGGATAGTGACTGTCTTTTAAATGGTCCGGGACCTCCATTGTCTCTTCAGTAGCAATATCTTTCATTGCAGTTTCTATGGCTTTATAACAGGCGTTGCTTTTTGGTGCGTTTGCAATATAAATGGTTGCCTGTGCAAGGGGTATCCTTGCCTCCGGCATGCCGATGAATTCCACTGCCTTTAATGCAGACGTAGCGATGATTAGCGCCATAGGGTCAGCATTCCCCACATCTTCTGAGGCGCAGATGACAATGCGCCTTGCAACAAATCGGGGGTCCTCACCTGCATAAAGCATCTTTGCAAGATAATAGATAGCAGCATCAGGGTCTGAACCACGCATGCTCTTTATAAAGGCAGAGATTGTGTCATAGTGCTGGTCACCTTTTTTATCATAGACGATGACTTTTTTCTGAATGGACTCTTCTGCTATCCGGATGTCTATTTTTATAGTACCGTCTTTGTCAGGAGATGTCGTAAGAGCAGCTATTTCCAGCGCTGAGAGGGCCCTTCTCGCATCGCCATCAGACATTTTAGCAATATGTTTTAATGAATTGTCATCTGTAATTATATTTAAGTTACCAAGCCCTTGTTTTTTATCTTGAAGGGCATTATTTAAGACCTTCAAAATATCTTCTTCTGTGAGCGGTTTCAATTCAAATACCTGACTCCTTGAAAGGAGGGCTGAGTTTACATAAAAGAACGGGTTTTCTACTGTGGCAGCAATAAGCGTTATATTCCCTTCCTCAACATCCGGAAGTAGGGCGTCCTGCTGGAGTTTATTGAATCTGTGAATCTCATCGAGAAAGACAATGGTATGGATACCTTTGGCCTTTCTTGCTTTAGCATGCTGTATAACCTTTCTGATTTCATCAAGCCCGATAGTGGCTGCATTGAGCCATTCAAAATCTGCCTTTGTCTTTTCGGCAATTATTCTCGCAAGGGCGGTTTTGCCAGTACCGGGCGGGCCATATAGGATTAATGATGTGATCCTGTCCGCTTCTATAGCCCGCCTAAGTAATTTTCCAGGCCCGAGAATGTGTCTCTGTCCGACATATTCATCAAGAGTTTTTGGACACATGCGATAAGCAAGAGGCGGTATGATATCTTCTTCTTTAAATAATTCCATGTTTTATGTTCGCTGATACGATGGAAATTTTCAAGTAATTGGTTATTATTGGAATGCGGGTTGATGAAAGGATCGATGGATAAAATGACCTTTTACGGTTAATGGATAAAATGAAGACGAACAAAAAATGATAAAATATTTTAAGTAGAATAATTTCGGGACAAAATGCTAAACTTTTATTGATATGAGGTAAGTCGATGTATCATCTTTATGAAGGGAGGTGTTGAGAGGGAATTTTTCAAGAGAATAGGTGAATAATAAACTAATTAACTGAGGTGAAATCATGAGAAAATTATCTTTACTATTATTATTTACAACTTTTGTTTTAGTATCCTCAACAGTATATGCAGCCGAAAAAATTTCCGTTCTTGGGGCGGGGAATATAGCATTGAAATTTGATTATATTAAGTTCACAGATGATGGTCTTAAAGATACAGATACTGATACCGGATTATATGTGGGTCTTGAGGGGTATGGTAAGATTGTTCCTAACCTATACATTGGTGGAGAGGTGGGTTATGCCAATCCAGAGGGTGATGTATATTTTGGCAAAACTGAATTAACCTATGTTCCGCTTGAGTTAAACATAAAATATGCAGCAGAAATCGCACCAAGTTTAACAATAGATCTTGGCACTGGAATCTCTTATAATTACGGTGAATTTAAGGTTTCTGCAGGTGGTATTTCTGACAGTGTCGATGACTGGCTTTTTGGCGGACAATTCTTTGCAGGTGCTAATTACACAATAGATAGATTTTTCATTGGTATCAATGGAAAATACAAGTTAACAGAAGATTTTAAAGATAAAGATTTTAATCTAAATAATTGGACAATCGGCGGACAAATAGGAGTGATGTTCTAAAAAGAATTCATTTACATTTATCTCGTCATTTTTGCTTCAGACTCGTCTGATCCGCCGAAGTTGAAAAGCAGGAATTTAGGTTTTTCTGTAAAAACCTGAGAAAGAATTATTTGTCAGATATTACTTTTATTTTTAAAAAAATAAGGGTTAGTATATTTTTGTCACCCTCATAGCGATATTGAACGCTATCCGTTAGTTTCTTCATGAGTAATACTCCAAGTCCTCCTATTTGACGCTCTGAGATATCGGCAGTAATATCCGGGTCTTCGACTGAAAGCACATTAAATGGAAAACCTGAGTCTGCAATCTCGAGTATAAAATTATTGTTATTATCAAGCTTGCAGGTAATCTCGACTTCACCGTTGGTTCCTTTATATGCATAATTGAATATATTAACGAGTGCTTCCTCGGTTGCAAGTTCTATCTCATTTATTCCTTTCTGACCGAATCCCTGCTCTCCTGCACAAGATGATACAAAATCCATAAATGTCTGAAGATATTCAAGCCTTGCAGGTAATTTTATATGTGAGAGTACTTTCATTAGCTAATTTTTCTTAAGTGCCTCTTCCTCAGTATTAAATATTCGAAATATAGAATAAAAACCTGCAATATTGAACACATCTTTAACAGGGCCCTGTAATCCATAAAATATTATTTCACCCTTTTTTTCTTTTAATTTTTTGGCAGTAGCAAGAATACTTCTAAGGCCTGCACTGCTTATATAGTCAAGATTATTGAAATTGATTAGAAAGGTAGTCTCTCCGTTAGTTATCAGATCTGATAAGCTATTTTCAAACTCAGGTGCGGTAACCGCATCAATCCTGCCTTTAGCAGAGACAACTAAAGTATTATTTTGCTTCCTCGTATTTATTTCCATGATTCCCCCTCTGTAATGTCTTTTATAGGAAATATTAAATAAAGAACAGCTAAAAAGCAATACGGTTACAGGATTTTACGATGACTAACAGCAATTTTAGCTTATTCTGTTTTACTTACAAACAGGATATATAATATAATTTGCTTTGGATATTATTGAAACGTACACTAAAAAACTGACTAATATTCGGATTCGTTTATGTTAAAAACCAATGCCATTGAAATAAGCGATTACAAAGAAAAAGGCCGCGCTATTGTTATCAGTCTCATTGTTGATTTTATTCTGTTACTTCCCGATATTGTTGCAGCAGTGCTCGCAAATTCGGTTACCTTATTTGCCGATGTACTAAAGTGTGTAAATGAATTGTTGGCTACCTTCCTGGCCTGGCTTACAATCCGGCGTGTCTCAAAGGGAAAGGACTTAGCGTACAACTATGGTTACGGAAAGCTGGAGAATTTAACAGGCATGGTTGTGGCATTTTTGATTGCAGTTTCAATTATCATTGTATTTTATAGTGCAGTCGGAAGGATTAAAGACCCGGTTTCAATGCATAAAGGCGGGGTTGGACTCGGTATCTTCCTGATGTCCGTAGGAGTATGTGTAAATAGCTGGTTATCTTTAAAAAATTATCGTATTGCTAAAAAGAAACATTCTCCTGTTATGGACTCTCAATGGCGTCTTTTCAGGGCAAAGGCATTCGCTGATGGATGTGTACTGCTTTCTCTTATTCTAAGCATGGTATTAGCTAAATATTCATGGTCGTTATATCTAGACCCATTAGCTTCATTTGTTATAATCGGGTTTTTGATGTTTTCAGCATATGGAATTATATCTAACTCCATTTATGATCTCATGGATAAAACTATTGAGGAATCCCTGCAGTTGATTATCGTGAGAGAGCTGGTTGCATATTTCGATGAATACAAATCACTTCATGGGGTAAGGTCAAGAAGGTCGGGAGGTGATATTTACATAGAGATTTTTCTTGAGTTTGATGGTGAAAGAAAAATGGCTGACGTTCAGAATGTTATGAATAACATTAAGACCACACTGGAGGAAAAGATAAAGAGCAGCCATGTCATAATATCGCTATCATCATCTCCTGTAGTTTAACCCAGATTACGAAAGGGCAATCTAAAGCATAAAATACGAGATTCCTCCCCCGAAACAAGTTTGGGAGCGGAAAAACACCGTGGAAGCTTTAAAAGTAAGGCGGATAAACTGAAAAAAGCAATACATATTATATTTTTTCTATCCTTTACCCTCATAATCTCCCCGTGTTGGGGGAAAGATATTAAGAAAGTAACCTTCATTCCCCATTGGCAGCCTCAGGCCCAATTTGCAGGGTATTATGTAGCCAAAGAAAAGGGAATATATAAAAAATATGGAATTGACCTTGAAATCCTGATGGGTGGTCCAGATCAACCGCCTTTAGAGTTACTTATGAAGGGAAAGGCAGACTTTGCAACTATGTTCCTCTCAACTGCTATACAGCAGAGGTCAAAGGGTGTCAGGCTTGTAAATATCGGACAGATTGTTCAAAGGTCGGGTTTTATTCTGGTTGCAAAGAAAACAAGCGGTATTTTATCACCAAAGGATCTCAATGGAAAAAAAGTCAGTATATGGTCTGATTTTAAGCTTCAGCCTCTGGCTTTTTTTCGTAAATACAATATAAAGGTCGAAACTATTACTCAGCATACAACAACGAATCTTTTTTTAAGAGGAGGTGTAGATGTTGCCTCTGCCATGTGGTATAACGAATACCACAGCATTCTGAATTCAGGGTTTAATGAAGATGAACTCACAACCTTCTTCTTTGATAAATATGGTCTGAACTTTCCAGAGGACGGAATATATTGTCTCGAAAAAACATTGAAAAGGGACAGGGAACTCTGCTGTAATTTTATAAAGGCCTCATTGGAAGGTTGGCAATATGCCTTTGAACATCCTGAAGAGGCGATTGATATTGTTATGAAGTATGTAAAAGAAGCAAATATCGGGACAAACAGGGTTCATCAGAAATGGATGCTTGAGCGAATGAAGGACATCATTAATACACCTGGGGAAAATATGATAACAGGCGATCTTGATGAGCAAGATTATCATACCGTTGCACAGGAACTAAAGCAAAGTGCTATGATTAGAAAAGTCCCGGATTTTCAGGAATTTTATGTCAACTGCGCAAAAGAAAAATAGAACAGGTAGTCTGGCGTTCAAGTTATCTCTCTTCATCCTTATTGGAACAACTTGTATCTTCCTGTCAGCCTTTTTTTATAATTACTATTTTACGCGTAAGATTGTACTAAAGAATGTAGAGGAAAATGCCAGAAACCTCACATTGGCAACAGTAAATAAAATAGAAACAATCTTAAAAGGAACGGAAAAAGTACCTCAAAATCTTGTCTGTTATCTGGAAAAGACCAATTATAACCAAAAAGAGCTCTTGCAAATGCTTGAGGGTGCAGTAATTACGAACCATGAGATATTCGGCTCTGCAATTGCGTTCGAGCCTTATGCCTTTGACCCTGCATCGCTTTATTTTGCACCTTATTTTTACAGAGAAAAAGGGGAAATAAAATTTAACCTTCTGGGAAGCGACACCTACAGGTATTTTGTCAGGGATTGGTATATCATTCCCAAGGAACTGAATAAGCCGATATGGAGTGAACCATACTATGACGAGGGTGGCGGGAATATAATCATGTCAACTTATTCGGTGCCCTTTAACCGCATCGTAAAGGGAAACAAAAAGTTTATGGGAGTAGTTACCGCAGATATCTCTCTGGAGTGGCTTGTTGATATCGTATCTAAGATTTCCCTCTATCAATCAGGATATGCCTTTCTCATATCTCAAAACGGTTTATTTATCACACATCCTGATAAATCCCTGATCATGAGGGAAAGCATTTTCAGCATAGCTGAGGCAGCAGACGACTTAAATCTTCGAAAGGTCGGCAGGGATATGGTACGGGGAGGAGAAGGTTTTGTTTCCATAAAAAGTTATTTTACAGTCAAGAAATCATGGATGTATTATGCTCCTCTACCTTCTGTCGGCTGGTCCATGGGCATCATCCTTCCCGAACAGGAGCTTTTTGCTGATATTAAAAAACTCAATAGGGAAGTTTTGATTATCGGTAGCTCGGGTTTTATACTGTTGCTTTTAATAATTGTTTTGATCTCAAGTACTATTACAAAACCACTGAGAATCCTTGCAAATAAGGCAACAGAAATTGCTAAAGGTAACCTTAACGTAGAGCTTCCAGTCGCAAAGTCGAAGGACGAGGTGGGAGAGCTTTCCAGGTCATTTGAGAACATGCGTATATCCCTCAAAGAATATATAAGCAACCTTGCAGAAACCACTGCTGCCAAGGAAAGAATCGAGAGTGAACTAAAAATAGCACGGACTATCCAGATGAGCTTTTTGCCCAAGCTATTCCCGCCTTTTCCTGATAAAAAAGAATTCGAAATCTTCGCTACCATAGAGCCTGCCAAAGAAGTTGGTGGAGACCTGTACGATTTCTTTCTGTTAAATGAGGACCATATTTTCTTTTCTATTGGTGATGTCTCCGGCAAAGGAGTGCCGGCAGCCCTTTTCATGGCTGTGACAAAAACTCTTATGAAGGGTATTGCAGGATATGGAATTGAGCCGGCCGAGGTTCTTTTAAAGGTAAACCAGGAATTATGCAAGGATAATGATTCAATGATGTTCGTTACGGTATTTTGTGGAATACTTAATTTCAGGACCGGAGAATTAATGTTTTCTAACGCAGGACACAATCCACCTATCATAATCCGCTCTGAACAAGGTGCAGAGTGGCTTCAGGTGCCAAAAGGGATTTTCCTCGGAGTAATGGAAGATGCTGTCTACAAAACGGAAAGGATATTCCTAAATCAGGGTGATACAATCTTTCTATATACTGATGGAGTAACAGAGGCCATGAACAAAGATCAGATTATTTATTCCGATAATAGGTTAGAAAGTACTATTGCGAAGATCGATATTGCTTCGCCGGATGTGCTTGTTAAAGAGGTCATGCAATCTGTAAAAAATTTTACCGGAGGCGAAACTCAATCAGATGATATAACCATGTTAGCGCTTCAATTTAAGGGGGGTCTGTGAGATAATGTATAAAAATGACGAAACTTTATTCAGAAACATTAACATTCAATTGGAGGTGACATATGGATGTAAAAGATTACGGCAGTGTAAAAGTTGTATACACGCCTAAGAGATTGGATGCGCAGGCCTCAAGAGAGGTGGAAGATGTTCTTCTGAAAGTTATTGAAAGCGGGGCAAAGACAGTGCTTTGCAATTTTATGCAGACAGAGTACATCTCCAGTGCAGGGCTACGTGTGCTTCTTACAGCTATGAAAACCCTTAAAAAATCGGAAGGACAACTGTGCATATGTACAGCAAATTCTTTTGTCATTGAAGTACTTGAGACATCAGGATTAAATAATGTTTTAAAGATATTCGGGACAGAGGAAGAAGCGCTAAAAAATTTCGGGTAGGAGGAAATCTATGAAAGCGACTATTGCTGATATTTTTCTGAAGTATCTTGAAGCGGAATGAAGGACTTTTAAAAACGTCTTGATCTGATGTAGCGGGACAAGTTTTTGGAAACAAACGGGAAAGGATGAAAAAGTTAAGCAAAAGACCTCAATAGTAATGGAGGAAGATAAGGGGTATCAAAGGCAGTATGTTTGAAAGTTTTGTAAATGAAAATCGGGGATATAAGTGCTTAGTATTGAAAGGACGCATAGATGCATTGAGTTCACCCGATATAGAGAAGGAGTTTAATGCTCTGATATTATCAGGTGAACGGCTTATTGTATCAGACCTTTCTGAAGTAAATTATATCAGCAGTGCAGGGCTTAGAGTATTTTTAGGTATCCAGAAACAGCTTAAAAAGGCAGGTGGGCAAATTGTCCTTTTCAGACCAATCAAATCCGTCCTCGATGTTTTTAGGATCAGCGGGTTAGCCGATATGTTCCGTATTGTTTCAACCATGGAAGAAATTGGGGAATCTGTTCGCTCAGAAGCAGTCTCCCCTGAAGTTGTTTCAAAAGAGGTTGAAGGCATTGTCATCGAATACATAAAGCTTGCAGCGGATAAAGGTTCTCTTTTCATAGCAGGATCGCAGGATAATCTTGCTCGTGCCGCATATACAGAAAACGATGTGATAACTGTGAACCCGGCAGATATGCAATTCGGTGCCGGTTTGGGAACATTTGGCGACAATACGAAGATTATAATAATCTCTTTGGTGAGTCAATGGTGATTAATGGAAATTTCTTTTTTTATCCTGCGGTGAAACGCCCGGTTGCTGATTTTATGATTAATTCAGATGTTGATGCAAAATTTACCTATAAATTTTTACATGGTTTTGGTTTTAACGGCCCTTATCAACATATCCTCACATTTAATGGCAAAGAAGGGTTTGTTGAATTAGACGCTCTTGTAAACGCCATCTTCGACATAACGAATGCAAATATTCTTGGGATAGCCCTTCTTGCAGAAAGCAAAGGTCTCCTGGGCATGCACTTGAAGAAAGTTCCAATAATAGAACAGAGACCGGATAACGGAAAGGATATTTTTGATCCTTCAAATTTTCCTGAGTGGATTGATTTTCCAACAGAACCTGGGGATGTTAATCACATCATCGCTGGTACAGGTATTGCCGTAAAAGACAAAAGCCTTATGAGTCCTGAAAAAAGAATGGTCATTTCTGAAGGGAGTTCTTTCCATATACATGCCGGAATTTTTGAGAAGGGACCTCTGAGCAAGCAACTAAATGACTTTGAAAAAGAACTCAAGCGTATCCTTACTGAACTTCGCATTTCCAAAGTTCAGCACATCCTCGGAAAATCAAGGTTCAGCAGTGGAATGGCCGGAATAATAGAACTTAAAGAATAATCCATGGAACTCTGGATAGGCGCAATTAATCTCGGCTTTCTGTATGCCTTCATGGCCATGGGTATATTTATCACCTTTCGAATCCAGGATTTCCCGGATATTACAGTAGACGGGAGCTTTACTTCCGGAGCAGCAGTTACTGCAGTTTTGCTTGTAGCCGGCTTTAATCCTCTCCTTGCAGTGATTGCATCTTTTTTCATTGGAGCCATTTCAGGATGCATGACAGCGCTGATCCATACACGCTTCAATATCAATGGTTTATTGGCCGGCATACTGGTTATGACCGGTCTGTATTCCATCAATTTACACATTATGGGCAGATCTAATATTCCTCTCCTGAATCAGGTAAGCGCTATTTCATATATAAAAGAATTAAACCCTAATTTGCCTGATGAAATATGGTTCTGTCTTATTTTCGCAATTGTGGTTGCCTTATGTTGGATCATGATCTCGTTATTCTTCAAAACCGACCTCGGTGTCACTATGAGGGCTACCGGAAACAATCCAATAATGGCAGGGGCTTTAGGTGTAAATGTTAATGCGATGAATACTCTTGGTATTTCACTGTCCAATGGCCTGGTAGGGATTTCTGGAAGCATTGTTTCACGTAAAAGTCCAAAATTTACTAAGCCTGCCGGGAGAATTTTTTCCTTTGTTGCCGGTAAAAGATTTATGGTCGGACTGTGCATTATTGCTCTCATTACCGGTATTGGGATATTCGGATACAAAGGCATCAAGTCATGGACGTCTGCACCCGGAAAGGGTATTCGAGTCGGTGTTGTCCAGTTTTCTGACCATCCCCTGCTGAATATTACAAGAGACAGCTTCATTGCAGAAATGGAAAAACTTGGCTATGAAAATGGAAAGAACTGCTTCATCTCACTCGAGAATGCGAACGGAGATCTTCCGACAGTAACTACTATTATTGATAAGTTTCACCGTGATCAGGACATCATTGTTGCTATTTCTACAGCGTCTACTCAGGCTGCCATAAATAAAGTGAAGGATAGGCCGATTGTGTTTGCAACAGTGGCAAACCCTTTTATAATCGGCGCAGGCAACTCTGATACCGACCACCTGCCAAATGTAACCGGTGTTTACGGAGCGGCTCCGGTGGACAAACTAATAGAGGTTGTTGCACAAATTTTGCCTGGGAAACTGAAGATTGGAACAATGTGGGATCCATCACAGGTCAATTCGGTCTTTAATGTCACACAACTGAAAGAACTCATTTCTAACTCTGATAATATCTCTCTTGTAGGGGCTACGATAACCAATTCTTCCGAGGTATATCAGGCCGCTGTTTCACTCGTAAATAAAGGGATCAATGCCTTTGTCCTGGTTCCCGATAACATCGTTTACTCTGCTTTCGAGTCTGTTGTTAAGGCCGCAGCAATAAAAAAGATGCCCATATTCATCAATGATGTAGAAAGGCTGAAAGATGGCGCCCTGGGTGCGTACGGGTATGATTACACATTAAGCGGCATTCAGGCTGCCCATCTTGTAGATAGGATAATCAAAGGAGAAAGTCCCTCACATATTCCTTTTGAGAGATACAGCAAGGCGACTTTTGGTCTCAATATGAATGTAGCAAGGGATTTCGGCATTACCATACCGCCTGACCTCATTGCAAAGGCAACTATCATACATGACGATCTCAAAAAGGCTGCAATTGTTAAAAAATAGAGATGATAAAACTCGATAGTGTTAATAAAAAATTCAACCCGGGCACGATCAACGAGGTCTATTCTCTCAGGGAGGTAAGCCTTGAGATCAGGGAAGGAGAATTTGTTACGGTCATCGGCACCAATGGCTCCGGCAAATCTACCATCCTGAATGCTATTGCGGGCAGTATATTACCGGATTCCGGTAATATCATTATTGCTGGGAATGAGGTTACTCATAAAAGAGATTTTGAAAGAGCTCAATATATCTCGAGGGTCTTTCAGAATCCCTTTATGGGAACTGCTCCGGATATGTCAATTGCCGAAAACCTCCTCCTGGCAGTTTTAAGAGGAGGGAACCACTATCCCAAAATCAGTCTTAATACTAATCTTATGGCCTATTTCAAGAAGGAAGTCACTCAACTTGAGATGCAGCTTGAAGATCGTCTAAATAACGTGATCGGAACTCTTTCCGGCGGGCAGCGTCAGGCCGTAAGCCTTCTCATGGCAGTAATAAAAGAACCCAAGGTACTACTACTGGACGAACACACCGCTGCACTTGACCCAAAATCAGCAGCTCAGGTTATTCAATTGACAAAGATATTCATCGAAAGAGGACGGCTTACCACTCTTATGGTTACCCACAGCATGCAGCAGGCCCTTGACCTCGGTACAAGAATGATCATGATGCATAAAGGACAGATTATAGATGATATTCCTGAGAATGAAAAAGCCCGTTTAACTGTTGATGACCTGTTGAATAAATTTGCTGATATACGAAAAAAAGAGAGGCTGACCGAAGATGTGCTTGAACAGTTGCGCCGTGAATATGTATAGAGGAGGAGAAAATGTACAGGGTAATTCTTATTTGTTTAATCTGTGTTTTCATGTTTGGCTGTGCCCGGAAAGAGGAAGGAAAGCTTTACACTATCGGCTTCGTTCAGATGACAGAGGACCCGTTATTAGATGAGGCACGAAAGGGTGTTATCGATTCTCTGAGGGAGGAAGGCTTTGTCGAGGGGAAAAATATTCACATTGATTACCAGAATGCACAGGGGGAAATGTCCAACATTCCTCTTATCCTGCGTAAATTTATTTCTAACAAAGTAGACATGATTATCACGAATACCACTCCCTGTATGGTGGCTGCAGCAGGGAATGTAAAGGATATCCCGATAGTATTTACGGTCGCTTTCAGTCCGGAACAGCTAAAAATGAAAAGACCGTCAAATCTCACCGGCATCTATGATCCTTTTTTAATGGCTGATTTTGTGAAGTTAATAAAGAGAGCCATGCCGGGCTTAAAGACAGCGGGACTCCCATACAGCCCTTCCGAGCCGAATGCCAGTCTGGCTGCTGAACATCTGAAACAGGAATTGAAAAAGGAGGGGATCGAATTAATTGAGTTGCCGGTTTATTCATCGAGTGATGTGCTTCAGGCTGCCGGGGCGCTTGCAAACAAGAGGGTAGGGGCTATGATTGTTTCAGCCGACAATACTGTTTACACCGCCTTTGGTTCGGTAGTGAAGATAGCAGAGGAGAGGAAGATACCGCTGTTTGTCACTGAACCATCACAGGTGAAAAGAGGTGCAAGTGCCGGGGTCGGCGTTGATTTCTATCAATGGGGGAGAGAAAGCGGAAAAGTTGCAGCCCAAATTATAAAAGGGAAAAAACCAGAAGAAATACCAATACAACCTGTATCGAAAGAGGTAAAGATACTGAACCTCAAAGCTGCCAGAGCACAAGGGATAAGCTTTCCTCCTGAGCTACTCAAAGAGGCAGATGAAGTTATACAGTAGAGGAGATTCAATGTCAGCAGGCTGTTGAAAAAACCCTGCCTCAGTAAATCTTTCGTGCCTGTTTTTTGAATATGTCGAATGATTGTGAGTCTACATGAGAAGCATATTTTCAGCCTCCCGCAACAGGCTGTCCCTGAATTTAGGGTGTGCAATGCTGATTAATGCTAATACTCTTTCGCGAACAGACTTTTGCTTTAAATTTACAATCCCATACTCTGTTGCAAGATATTGCACATCCATTCGTGGAGTTGTAACGCTTGTCCCTTCCGCCAAGCGGGGAACAACACGGGACACCTCTCCTTTCTTTGCGGTGGCGTAGAAAGCCATAATGGACTTCCCGCCACGAGCAGCATAAGCTCCCCTGACAAAATCCAGTTGACCTCCGGTACCGCTGTATTGAAATCCCCCCAGAAACTCGGCATTGCATTGACCTGTCAGATCTACTTCGATAATAGAATTGATAGCTACCATGTTATCGTTTTTAGAAATAACAGACGGATCCATAACATAAGAAGAAGGATAACATTCCATACTCGGATTATCGTCCATAAAATCAAAGGTATCCTTCCTGCCGTAACAGACAGAAAAAATGTGCTTTCGGCGGTGGAGAGTTTTCCTGCGCCCGTTAATAACGCCATTTTTAATAAGTTCTACCATTCCGGGACCAAGAAGCTCTGTATGAATTCCGAGGTCTTTATGCCCTGTAAGGTATGGGCATATAGCGTTCGGGAGGGTGCCGATTCCCAACTGAAGAACAGCGCCGTCAGATATTAATTCAACCATCCTCTTGCCGATTATCTCATCTTCAGGTTTCGGCTCGGGCAGCGGTAAATCCAGAAGCGGGACATGATTTTCAACGATTGCTTCAACCTCGGAAATATGCACAAAGGAATCACCAAAAACACGGGGCATATTTTTGTTGACTTCAACGATAAACATTTTGCTTTGTCTTGCAGCGATTGATGTAAACGGGTTAGATAGGCCGAGGCTGAAAAAACCGGCTTTGTCCATTGGAGAGACAGTTGTAACGGTAACATCAACAGTCATATTTTCTTTTATGAATTTAGGAACCTGGTGAAGATATGATGGTATATACTGACAGAGTCCTACGGCAGCCTGATTCCTGGCTGTTTTGCTGATAAACCATGAATATGTTTCGATACAATCACAAAGATCTACGGAGAAGTAAGACTTTTCAGCATACACGGATGGATTAAAAGAGTATATCTTGATTCCTTTAAGATCTCCCGCTCTCGCCCTATCAGCGATGGCGTTCAAAAGAGCAGGTGGTTCAGTTAATGTAACGCCATGAATAATAGTATCGCCATTTTTTATTCTTTCCACCGCCTTTTGTGGTGTTGTCAATTTCTTTTTATATTCAGCTCTGTACCAGTTCATTATTTTTTATAAGGTGTAATCCGCTATTTGCAGTCGAAAAACCTTTGTCCTCCTTTCTTATTTGAATTTACTATCATAATAATATTTTTGCAATATAAGATAGGGATATAGAGAGTTTTATGCAGACGACTTCTATCGATGCATCTTACACCCCGTACCATGTTTTAATGCTGTCACCTATGGATCGGTAGGCGTCATAACCGTATTGGGTGTGCCTGTTTCTCCTGTGTAAAAGGCAATAAGCACCACCGGCATAGTGCCGAGGTTCTTTCCGTTATGAGGGATATTAACGACTTCTACAATAGCGTCGCCGGCAGTGAAATGGTAGGTGTTCCCTCCTTTTACCTCCACAGTCAGGTTCCCTTCCAGCACATAGGCGTAAAGGGGAACAGGATGGCTGTGCCACCCTGTTTCAGCGCCGGGCTTGATTTCCACTTTCATGGCGGTTATTTCCGGCCTTTCGGTATTCAGGTATTTCGCAGGATAATTACCGGTCGTTGTGGTTGTCTTCAGAATGAGCGTTGCTTTAACTCCGGAGTTATAGTCACCTGCCACGGCAACATACGGAGCTCCGAAAACAAAAACAACTAACATAATGATGAGATGTTTTCTCATGTAGTCCTCCAGAACAGTTTTTTTATTGTAATAAACTAACCACAAGAATTATTTAATGATCGAAGTGGAAGTGTATGTGGCATTTGCCGTCTTTGATTGATGATTTTACCTTGTCAACATGACTTATTATTAAGAATCCGGAGAGTTTTGTAAAAGCACTTTCATCCCGTAGAAGTTCATCTTCAGAAGGTCGTTTCTCAGGGAGATCCATTAATATACCGTCATAAAAAATATTTACATCCAGATTAAACTCATCGAAACTTACAACGGCTTTTAATTTTCCTTGTGCAATGCCTAATTTAGTCACAGACTCCATAAACTCATTCATAACGGATATAGCCCGATAAATTACTTCTTTGCGCGCGCCCCATAAAGACCCTGTTTCTTCCATAAAGTTAAAGATCTTCTCTGAAGAGTCCACACCGGGTTCCAGTTCAATCGTTTGAGATTTCGCAATGCCTATCCGAAAGATCAGGTTTAGAAAAATGGCCATGAGGGTTGCTGTTGCAAGGGAAGAACCAAAAACGGGTCGAATCCATGGATGTACGTTAGAGAAAAGATCCGGCAGTACATCAACCATTAAGCCAAAGATAAGGGAGACTCCAATAATAATGGTCTTTCGGGCATCGATCATCCTGGACATGATGATCTGAATCCCTGCTACGATCATGAAGGAGATGGCAAAGATGAGGGTTGCTCCCATGACCGGTTTCGGAATGACGGCAAACAGGGAAGAAATTTTAGGAATAAAAGCAAATAAGATTAACAGCCCTCCGGTAGCATATCCAACAACTCTGCTGGTTGTGGCTGTAGCGATGGAAAGCCCCACGTTGCTGGAGGAAGTGGATTGACCTGCACCGCCTAAAATACCTGAAGTTATATCACTCACGGCATCTGCAAATATACCTTTGCTGATATTTTTCATATCGGGGCGTTTCCATTCTGTATCGTTGATTTTCTGGCAAGTGGTAATATCTCCCATAGTTTTTAAGGCCGAGCAGATCATCACGATGAGATAGGGGACTAAAAGGGAGATATTAAAGGACCATCCGGGATGTCGGGTAAAGGGGAACCATAACAGGCTGGATTCACGGACTTTGGCAAGGTCGGCAGTATTCATAAGCCCCAAGGCGTAGGATAAAATATACCCGAAAATCATACCAATTAGGACGCAAAATAACTTCAACTTCCCTTTGCCCCATATGTTCAACGCAATGATCAGTGAAAGTGTCGAGATCGATACGATAAGCTCTGAAGATTCGGTAATATGGTCAGTCCGGTCCAATCCCAAAAAATTAAGGCAGGCGACCCGGATTACGGTTATGCCAACCATAGCCACGATGAGGCCGGTGACTTCCGGGGGGAACAACACCCTTAACCGGTTGACAATTCTTGAAAAAACGGCTTCGGAGACACCGGAGATAAAAGTCATTCCATATAAAAGGGATAATCCTCCGATTTTGGAGGCCACCATGGCTGCAGCAAAATTGGTAGGAGAACAGACTGGCGGACACAGATATCCTGCCCCGATTGGACCCTTTGGAAGGGCCATGATAATTGACCCGACACCACCGGCTATCATAGACATGCTGATCATAAAAGCAGCCTGTTCGGTTGTCCCGCCCATCTCTCTTACAATGATGACGGGAAAGGCAAGGGATATTGCATAAATACAGATATGCTGAAACCCCATAAAGATGGTCAACCAGAGCGGTGGTTTCTCATCAACACCATAAATTAAGTTAGAGGGCTTTTTCGGCAAACTTTCTCCTTTTTAACCAGAATACTGCAAACATTGCTCAAAAATTTATTTAATCCGCCTAAGGCGGATTAACTCGATGAATTATCGAGATTATTTTTATTTGTTCTATTGATAAAAATATTCGCTAAATAATTAGTTAAAGGTCCACTAAGGTATCGAAAAATTAATTTTTTCACAACATCTGCATTATTCAATTGCATTTTTTTGGTTAACGAAATTTGATGAACTTTAATTATAAATTTTACTACAATATATGATAATTCTAAATAGAAAAAATGTGAAAGGAATGAAAGACTTCTATAAACGGCTCGATATGATATAAAGTAATACTATGTTTTTACTATCCAAAGATCTTAAAAGTTATTTAAGATTTCATTCTGTCATTCTGGCTTGTCCGGAATCTTTTATAGTCCCCCTTTGGAAAAGGGGGATGAAGGGGGATTTTAAGAATAAATGTTTTCATTATAATTTAGAAAATCTCCCCTTCCCCTCTTTGCCAAAGAGGGGTATTTTCGGATCAATACCGGAAACCCCGAAAATGGCGGGAGTAAACATTTTTTCAGAGGGAGTTTTATAGATCAGATACTCGATCGTTCTTTATGCGCCGTACTTGTAATAAAAAAGTAGATTATTTAGAGTCTGTTTATAAAAGGAGAAAAATATGTTCCATACTGCAGACCCCAAAGATGTTATTGACGGCAGGATTACCGATGTATATTTTGAAAGAACACTAAAAATCCTTAAGGCTAAAAAGATAAACCCGGTTGTAAAGGCTGAATTTATCGCTAAAAGCCTGCCTGAAAACTGGCCCTGGGCTCTATTTGCAGGACTCGAAGAGGCGATATATCTGATGAAACATCTTCCAATCAAGGTAAGGGCAATGAAAGAAGGGACTGTCTTTTATCCTTATGAGCCTGTGATGGAGATAGAGGGGAGGTACCAGGACTTCTGTGTGTATGAGACCGCAATACTTGGTTTGATATGTCAGGCGTCAGGCGTTGCAACAAAGGCTGCGAGATTCAAGAAACTCGCCGGCGATCGGGTTGTTATCAGTTTTGGCGCTCGCAGGATGCATCCGATACTTGCACCTATGATTGAAAGAAACGCATATATTGGAGGATGTGATGGTGTTTCGGTTGTCAAGTCAGGTGAAATAATTGGTGAAGATCCTATGGGTACAATGCCTCATGCACTGATAATATGTATGGGCTCTACAGTAGATGCAATAAAAGCATACGATGAGGTTTTAGAGCCTAAATTAAAAAGGGTTGCTTTAATAGATACATTTCTTGATGAAAAGTTTGAATGCCTTAACGTCGCAGAGGCCCTCGGCGAAAAACTTTTCGCAGTCAGGTTCGATACACCTTCATCGAGAAGGGGAAACTTCTACAGGATTCTTGAAGAATGCAGGTGGGAGTTGGACATGGGAGGATATAAGCATATAAAGTTCTATGTGAGCGGTGGAATAAAGGAAGAAGATGTCCCCGGGTTAAATCCTGTTGTTGATGGCTATGGTATTGGTACTTCCATAAGTAATGCCCCTGTCGTGGATTATGCAATGGATATTATGGAGGTTGAAGGAAAGCCCCAGGCTAAGCGAGGTAAATGGTCAGGAAGTAAGAGAGTCCTGAGATGCCCGGGATGCGGGAAAAGAAAGATTGTTCCGAACGATAAAGATAAGCATGTATGCCTGTGTGGAAAAAGATTTGAAGACATACTTATTCCTGTACTCGATAAGGGTAAGCAAATTATTAAGTTGGAACCTCCCTCGAAACTCAGAAAAATTGTTCTTGAGAATATAAAAGCTTTACCGTTATAGTTCATTTCTAAGGAATATAGTGAGCGACTCCAACACATTACAAGACAAAACATTGCAATATAGAATTATGAAAATCCCCCCTAACCCCCCTTTGCTAAAGGGGGGGAGGGGGGATTACTTATAATGGCTTCTATTTATATCTTGCTTGCAATGTTTCTCTGGAGTTCTCTCGGTGTGGTCGTTAGGCTCTCAGGTGTTGAAATACATACACTTATCTTTTATTCGGTTGTAGTATCTATAATCGTTCAGGGAATAATTTTATCCAGGAAAAAATACAGGAAAGAGATCCCTGATATAAAGAGTCTTAAATATCCCATGATACTCGGCCTTTTTTCACTTTTAAATACATTCACTTACTTTTATGCATTTAAACATACCACGATAGCAAATGCTGTTCTTACACATTATACAGCTCCTGTAATCGTTGCATTTCTTGCTCCGCTGTTTCTAAGAGAGATTATCACGAGAAGGATTATTTTTGTGATAGTTATAGCTTCAATCGGCCTCTGGATTATGCTTGACGGCTTCTCATTCAAAGAAGGTCAAATGGCCGGCATAATGGCTGGTCTTGTCTCAGGACTTACATATGCAATAATCATTATCTTTGCGAGGATACAGGCCAAGAATTTTAATCCGCTTGTGCTTACTTTTTTCTCAAATGCTGTTATTGCAATCCTGCTTGCACCTTTTATAAGGGAGGTGCCTTTAAAGGCCTTATGGAGTTTTCCGGTGATGGGAATAATTCATTCCACTATAGCACCTGTTTTATATTATAAAGGGCTCCAGTATGTTACTGCTAACAGGGCTGCTGTCCTTGGTTATCTTGAACCTGTCTGTGCGATAATCTTCAGCATGTTATTCTTAAATGAACTGCCGGGAAAATATTCGATTATTGGTGGAATACTAATAATTATTTCAGGTTATCTGACTCTAAAAAAAGAAAGGTGAAATTACCTTTATTTTTTATTTTCTGAAATGTTAGGTGTTTGAGCGCTTAATTCTTTATGGAATAAATAGAGTGCCTCACTCAGTGGAAGTTCCGGATATCTGATGGTGGCCTCAATCACATCTGCAATAGGATAATCGACGTGATGTCCTTCGGGATATAAAATTCGAATAAACTTTCGTTTTAAAAGATAACAGCGTTTAATATGACCATTTTTATCAGTGAAAGGAATAATAACATGCTCAGGGTCTTCTTCAAGTCCATAACGTTTTATTAATTCATTAATTTCTTCCACCACTAATGTCCGTTTAAAAAATAGCCTTAGGATTGAAACATCAGTTTAAACAATGATATAACATAATACATTATATAAAATTAGAGATTTGTATAGCTAATAGCAGCAATGAGATATCAATAAAATGGATCCAATTACCCACGGGCTTGCAGGTATAACAATTGCTAACCTTGGCTTTAAGCGAAAAGCAGCTATGTGGGTATTGCTCCTTTCATCAATTGCTCCGGATTTTGACTACATAACACGATTCTGGGGTGCGGATATATTTCTCAGGTATCACAGGGGTATAACACACGGCATACTTGCCTTGTTTGTTATCCCGGTAATAATCGGTCTCATTTTTGGCTATAGAAAAGGGTTTTTATATTATTCCTTCACAGCCTTTCTCGGCTATGCCGCACATCTCTTTATGGACCTCACAAACCAATATGGCACACGCATTCTTTCTCCGCTTGACTGGCAGCAGTATTCCCTTGACCTGATATTTTACATTGACCCATATATAATTATAGGTTTTCTTCTATCTGTCATCCTGTGCAAGTTTAATAAAAACAGGACTACAGCCATAGCGCTTATTACAGTGGTCTTTTTAATTGCTTATACCGGCGGCCGATATTATCTTCACGGTAAGACAAAGGAATTTTTGAGGGAGAGAATGGATGCCAATACTTATATGGTATGTCCCCTGCCTAATGACTTTCTGAGGTGGTGGTTTATTGCGAAGTCAGGGAATGAGATAAAAGTAGGTTTTGCAGACCTTTTTACACAGAGGGTTTGTCTGCAGGAAACATACTGGATACAAGACAAAGACCTGTTTATAGATAAGTCAAAGGATACCGGGGTTGTTAAAAATTTTCTTTATTTTTCTAAATATCCATATGCTGAGGTAAGGAAAGAAGTCGGGAAGACAACAGTGGTCTGGCATGAACTTGCCTATTCCTTTTTCTCAGGAGATCATTTTGTAGCAAAGGTAGTGTTTGACAAAGATGGAAAGGTACTAAAGTCATCCTTCAAATTTTAATATTTTACAACTCTATACTTTCTTTGACTGCAGTTTTGATTATTCTTTCCTCTGCTACTTCTATAGGAATTATATCTACATCAAAAATAAGACCTGACCGTTGGATTTTTTTTGTTGGGCTATTTATCGATTAATTGATACCTTGCCTTCATTATATTTATGAATCAGCATTGAGATAAGGGATTGATATGGAATGCCTTCTTCGATTGCTTTTGCGTAATCTTTTTACAAGTGAAGGTCTATCCGCAGGGTAAAGCGGGGGACGGCTCCGTTTCTATGCGGCAACCGCCCCATTTTTATTATCACATCCTACTGCTCCACAAGTTCCACACGCCTGTTTTTGGCCTTTCCTTCTTCGGTTTTATTGGAGGCTATGGGGTTCAGTGAACTTACCCCGTATGCCTTAAGCCTTGATGAGGCTATGCCGTGTTTCGATACAAGCGAATTAGTCACGGCGTCGGCGCGGTCCTTTGAGAGCTTCATGTTGGCGTCGAAAGATCCCGCGTTGTCGGTATGGCCGACGACATAGACCTTAAGCGCGTTGTTGTTTTTGAGGAGTTTGGCAATCTCGGCTATCGCTGCGTCGGATTCGGGCTTTATCTCGGCCTTCCCTGTGTCGAAATATATGCCGTATATAGAGACATGGCCCGTCGTATTAATGTCGTTGCCCATCGCCTCGGCGTTGGCCTCGACCTCCTGTTTCATGACTTCTCTTTCAACAATGGTGAGTCTGTACAAGGTCGGGTAAGCCCTTACAGCCACCCATGTTTCTTTGCCGCCTTTCTCAAGCTTGACAGTGGACTGCCAAGGGCGTTCACCTTCAAACAGCACCTTGCCCCCTATTTTTGTGAGTGCGTTTTGGATATTTCTGACCACCTTGAGGTCTCCCGGCCCCTTGGCACCCTGGTTGAGGTCATATTGTATATAATACTTATGGCCCTCTACGGAGACTTTTTTGCCGTTCTGGACAGTGAATTCTTGTTTATCAAAATCCTTTTCACTGTAATCGTTGATATAAAAATCCGGCATCCTCGTCAGCAGGGGGTGGTCTTTGCTCCCTTGCCTATCTTTTTCGGCGGCGGAGATGTTTAAACCGACCAACACAAACAACATGCATAAAATTACGGCAATAACCTTGTTCATTATAAAGCCTCCTCAATGAGATTTTTATAAGGATACCGCGAGCCGTTTGAAATGTAAAGCGTGGGTATGTCAACCCTGCGTATACGGGTTGCCTCGAACGATCTTACTTTTCGTTTGGCTTTTCATTTCTCTTTTCAATTTTACCGAATGCGCGAGTTGAGCAGTGGGCCGGAGGCCCATCTGTTTCGAACTCCTGGTTCTACCCTCGCGGAGCGCATTCACCCTGTTCGGTGCTAGTTTTTCAGTCTTTCATCTGCTTCTTTGCCGACTTGATAAAGCGTCCGAATGCTCTGTCCCTTTTCCGTTTATCCACATACGACATCTCGTGGTACTCAGATTCCTTCTTAAGCTTCATATAGCTAGAATAGCGTTCTTCACTCAACTCACCATTTGTAACTGCAGTAAGAACTGCGCAGTTAGTTTCCTGTGTGTGGCTACAATTTGCATAGCGACATTTCTCGGAAAGTTCAATAATATCTTCAAAACCCTGATTAACCCCGTCGCTGACACCAAGAAGACCTAGTTCTCGCATTCCGGGCGTATCAATCAACATCGAGCCTTGATTAAGGAAGATAAGCTGCCGACGCGCCGTTGTGTGTGTGCCTTCTCCCGTTCCACTGACGGCATTTGTGTTAAAAGTGTTCCGCCCAATTAAGCGGTTGATGAGGGTTGTCTTACCAACTCCCGATGATCCAAGCAGGCAATATGTTTTTCCCGGGATTAATACCTGTTGGAATTCGTCAAATCCGGACCCGGTTATGTTGCTGAGGGCAAAGACTCCGGATATGACGCCGGCCTGTTTGATAGCCGCAAGTTTTTGTTCCAGTTCACTGTGAGAGATCAAATCCGTCTTGGTAAGAATAACAATCGGCTTAACGCGGCCGTCAGCTGCCATTATCAAATACCGGTCCAACCTTTTCATATTGAAGTCAAAATGACACGATTGAACAATGAAAGCGATATCGATGTTGGCTGCAATCATCTGGAAATCCACGTTTTCACCGGCACACTTGCGACGCAAAAATGTTTTTCTTGGAAAAACTCCATGAATAATTGCCTCGGTATCATCGTTGTGATATTGCACAGTAACCCAATCGCCCACACATGGCAGGTCAACTGAGGAATCAACTCGAAAATAAAATTTCCCCGCAAGTTCAGCCGGCATCTCCCTGAGTTCATTTTTGATAAGATACGAACCACGATCAACCGCTGATACACGCGCTATGTCGTGACCATCTTGACGCAAGGCATTAAAATGTGTTTCAAACCATTGATCAAAACCTAGATCTTTCAATTTCATCATATTTTGTCACCGAACGATGAGTTCAGCGGCTTGGCCACTGGAACGACTGGTTAGGTTTCGTCATCCTTGTCCCATGTCAAGGGCTGACCCCTTTGTTTTCCACGTCGCTGTGGACCCGCAGGTTGGAAGCCCGTCTCTCATTGTGCGCAATTTAAGAATTTATTTATTCCGCATTACAATTACCAAGTCTTTTACCTTTAATTCCGATCTTTACAGTACCCCCGTTGGAACTATGGTAAAGCATAGTTCCGCTAAATGAATCCCCGTAGTAAGTAATATTAGTTGATATTCCTACTATCGAGAACAAGAGGGTCAGGTCTTGAAATATCACTTTTTGTATATTTTCTCCTTAATTACCTTGCTGACCGTAGTATAGTGAATCCCCAAATAATCTGCAATTTCTTTCAGTATGTCAAGATTAAAGACCTGACCCCATATCCCGCTATGATAATTATCTTTATCAACCAGTATAGCCTTGTATCTTCCCTGGAATATGTGCCCCGGTCTTCTATGCCTTCTGTTATACAATTGGGTATAGACCCCGTTCAGTTGGCGCATGCCTATGGATAAATTAGCATCGCGTGTCTCCACCAGAAGATGGTAATGATTATCCATAAGGCAGTATGCATGGCAAAGCCAATTATACTTTTTGACGACAGTTTCCAGCACTCCGAAAAAGTTTTCTCTGTCTTCGTCATCGCTGTATATCTTTTTCCGGGCATTCCCTCGTGATGTTATATGATAAACAGCTCCGGAATATTCAATGCGCAACGGTCTTGCCATATTGCTGACTATAGCAGATTATTTCTTATATTTCAAGACCTGACCCTATTTATGGTTCTTCTCGGTCTTATCAAAAACATATGTCGGCACATAATGTTCTCGGACGGGCCTAAACGGGAAGTTTTCTTTAAGCATTTTGTCCATTGTTTTATCGAATTTCCAGGGAGATTCTATATAGCACCACTCAACGTAGAAAAATTCGTCGTTCTCTGGAGAAATTGATAAGCCAATACACTTTGAAAGCTTCTGGTCATACTTATGCGCCAGTGTAAAATTTGATAGTCCTTGTGTTCTATGAGCTATCATATCTTGAGTAATAGGAATAAAAACAAAGCCTACTCTATCGGGTATGGTCATTCTGTATGGCCTTGCAAATTCATTCTTCATAGCTTTTGCCTTTGCTAATTCAAAGCGCTCCTTAAACAACTTAAGATCGGTGCGCTTAAGCTTTGCGAGTTCAGTGATTATTTTGTAATAATCTTTTGGATTGTTTGTAACTGTCATTCGGTCTGCAAAAATCCGGCCTATGTTAGTAAAATCCCATGCGGCACGGTCGTCTTTTAAAGCCAAAAGATATTTCTTATCTTCAAGGCTTGGCTGGACAGAAAGATCTCCGTAAAGAAAATGACCTAAAAGAGCATATTCTGGAATTGTATTAGTCTTTGTCTCCCATCGAGTTATAAGTTCTTCACGATAGGTTAAGTAATGATGGATTTCGGCTGGGGTGACTAATGTTTCGCAGATTCTTATGTAGTCTTCTATATTAAAAATATGAATAATTCCGACTGATGAATTATTATGATATTTCTTGTTGCGGCAATTAGCCGGGAGAGTGTCATGGGATGAGTAAAGAACAATTTTGTCGATTGATTTTAATTGTGCCGTTGCAATATTGAATACGTGATTGCGGTCATTGGTTAAATGAATCTCTTTGTAATCTCTAAGATATCCTAAAGTATTTCTGATTTGCTTTGTGGCATGGCGCACGACGGTATCATTGAACCAGTTTTTTTCATTCTCCGAATTGCTTTCAGAGATATTACGTTCTTTGCATTGAAACACAAGCAACAGATCATCCAGCCAGACTACATGATCTGCAAATTCTAATTCTTCTTTTGGTTTTGGTGAAAACTTATTCCGAGCAAATGAAAACTCACGAAAGAAGACGTTTGAATTTAATTCAGATGTGTATTGTTCTAATGTCTTCATAATTATAATTTTTGAACTCTAATGCGCGAGTTGAGCAGTGGGCCGGAGGCCCATCTGTTTCGAACTCCTGGTTCTCCCCTCGCGGAGCGCATTTACCCTGTTCGCTGCTCAACTCGCGCATTCTCCCCGAGGGAGCGAGGGGAGAACGCTGGCCTTAACCAGCGCGGGCCACAGACCTTTGCCAACACAACGCGGGCTTATCCGCGTCTGGGTTGAAGGCGTTGTTAGACTATCAAATATAAAAATATATCTGGTCCAATATTAGAATCATTTGCACGGCTCTTATCTTGCTATAATCCACAGCCTTGGCAATCCCGTGACTCGATGTATGTCTTGATAAAGCGATATTACCCTTTTCAAGATCAAACTGCGGAAATATTGCCTCTTTCAAATAATGGAAGAATGCGCGGGGAAGAAACAGAGACAGCTCTGAGCCGGACTTAATTTTGCCTTTGTCAAAAATGTGAGTCATTAAATCTGAAATGTGAACATCTTTTCCTTTTCCTGTTTCATTAAAATAATGAAGCCGAATGATTCCTTCAATTTCAGTTAGAAGAATCTTGATGCAAGCGATGAATCCTTTAGCATCGTTATTAAGATATGACTCAATCCCCGACTCCAAAATTGATTTCTTATCTGAAAATAATTGTTTGTTCCACCACTTATCGGTGATTCGTGAGATACGCATTTTATCAAATTTAGATATCACTTCTTGTACCTTTGATTGCGGGTCGGGCAGATTCTTATATGCCTCACCAAGTTCCTTGAACTCGGCACCTATTATTTCAATGAACGGGAACCAACCATCCTTCAGCAGCAGTTCGAAATGAGGCTTTGACTCTATAATGTCATAAACATACTGGAATGATAAATACCTGAATAAGGAACCTAATTCTGCTTCCATTGCCGCGATGTTGAGACTTACACCTCTATCGAGATCAAAAAACAATCCGAATTTCCAGCCGACCTTGAAGCTATATATGATTTTGTCAGTATCTCTAATCGTGATGCCTTCAAAACTCAGTTGTTTAATATCGGCGATATCATTGCTTCTGACTATCTCCCCTTTCTGTAATGCTCTTTTTGTCATCATCAAAACCTTAATCGGCAAGTCATTCAAATAGAGATCAGCTGACAAATTCTCGTGGATTACGACCAAGAATTGGAAAACTTGGTTGACGAGCACATTCTTCAAAAAGATACTCGCTATTTGATCTATATAGGTATAAAAAAGCGGGTCATCGGAAATGAGAGAGCCACGTGTTTGAACTTTTACCATCTCGCCGCGCTTTGCAGTCTCTATAACGAATCCTATGAGGTTTTCAACTGACTGAAAGTGGATTTTGCCGGGCTTTGCTATTGACACAGGTGGATTGTAATGCTTATGTCTCCGCGATTTTATTTTGGTTCTCCAGAGGAGAACAAGAGGGTCAGGTCTTGAAATATCACTTTTTGTATATTTTCTCCTTAATTACCTTGCTGACCGTAGTATAGTGAATCCCCAAATAATCTGCAATTTCTTTTAATGTATATCCATAATTTATATGTGCATCATAAATCCCTTGATTCCTGCCCTTTTTCCCGCCTGAGTTTTTCCTCTTAAAAATCTCTTTTAGCTTAAGTCTACCTGCATACCGTTGCTGCCGTGGAATCTCTTTTATCGCCTCTTTATCTCCGAGTAAGTCCTTGAAGTTTTCTACGAAACTGTCTTCCCCAAGCAATATCTGTCCTTGAAGCTCTCTCCACGGTGATTTTCTGGTTATACCCTCTTTGACAAACTTTCTATATTGCCTTTGCGCTGTTTTTCTGTCAGTCCCGAATACTCCGAGTATCCAATCTACTGAAAGATAATCAGGTACTTTCTTCAGTCCTGCTGTAGCTGCATAACTGCTCCATTTCCAATGCTCCGGCAGTTC
>Ga0214474_1000233_pt1 | contig 29004 bp, 27 predicted proteins | sample RVTome_2_FD_187335 | JGI IMG/M metagenome (GOLD analysis project Ga0214474, IMG submission 187335) | Soil microbial communities from uranium-contaminated site in the Upper Colorado River Basin, Wyoming, United States - RVT95D214 HiSeq ... | reverse complement strand
CTCTGATGCCAGTTTACCTACCAGCCCGGAGTGGTCGGCATGCAGGTGCGTTATAAAGAAGTCGGTCTTTTCCAGGTCGACATTTAGTTCCTTGAGCGCGGCACGCATGGGCAGCAAGCATTCTTCGCGGTTCATCCCCGTGTCCACCATCAGGAACCGGTCGTCTCCCTTTATAAAATAAGAATTAAGCGCCTTTAGGGGACTCCGGGGCAGCGGGATTTCAACGCGGTAAAGGTTTGGTAAAAGCTCTTCGATCATACGACTGTTCTCGGACAAAATGCCTGGGTAATTGTATCACATTGTCTGGGAAATTCTCTCTACCCCAAGGGTAGAGAGATGGATACAGATGAAATTTAGTATTTGGAGACCTCGAGGTCCTCCATCTTGCCGGTAACCGTAAACACCACGCGCTCACAGATGTTGGTTACCCTATCGGCCGCTCTCTCCAGGTTGTGCGCCACCCAAATAAGACGCGTCGCCCGGTTAATCGTCTTCGGGTCCACCATCATAAAAGTCAGCAGCTCGCGGAAAACCTGGTCGTAAAGACCGTCAATCGAAGAATCCATGGTGCCCACATGCCTGGCCAGCTCCACGTCACGGTTGACGAAGGACTTGAGGCTTTTGTTGATCATCTCCACGGTCATGTCTGCCATCCGTGGTATATCTATAAGCGGTTTCAGCGGGGGCTCATCGCCTATCATAACCACTATCTTGGCAATGCCCTCGCCGTAGTCGCCGATTCGCTCCAGTTCGGTGCTGATACTTAGTACGGCAACGATTACACGTCGTTCGTCTTCGGTCAACTTGGGTATACCCATCAAGTCGATGCATTTGTCTTCTATGCTGAACCTCATGTCGTCTATCTTAGAGTCATCAGCAATTATCTTGTGGGCTGTTTTTATATCTCTGGCTTTTAGCGCCTCGATGGAACGGCTTATCTCTTTGCCCACCAGGTCGCCCATGGTCAGCACTTTATCCTGGATTTCCTTCAAGCCCTTATCGAAACCGCTGGTCTTATCCATGTGAAGTACCTCCTAGCTTTTCCAATTATACACAAATAGAAATCAAATGTTTTGCAGTCACATCAGAGAAATCAAACGAATCAACAAATATATAACGGCGCCGATGACAGCGGCCCCCGGTATGGTGAAAAGCCAGGCCCAGACAATATTAATGGTCACCCCCCAGCGCACCGCCGAAAGCCGGTTTGCTGAACCGACACCCGATATAGCGCCCGTGATGACATGAGTGGTGCTCACCGGTACACCCAGATGAGTGGCGGTGAAGATGCTAACCGCGCTAGCCGTCTCAGCGCAAAAACCGTCGATGGGCCTCAATTTGGTAATTTTCTGCCCCATGGTCTTAACGATACGCCAGCCGCCGGTCAAAGTTCCCATTGCAATGGCCGCATGCGCGCTCAAAACAACCCATAGAGGAACCGCAAACTCCTTTATCAAGCCGCTGGCAAATAAAAGACCGGTGATAATACCCATGGTCTTCTGGGCGTCGTTGCCGCCGTGGCCCAGGCTATATAAAGCTGCTGAAAAAAGCTGTGCAATCCGCGACCATTTGTTGACCATGGTCGGTAATTGTTTACGAGCAATCCACGTCGTAGCTACTTTAAACAGATAACCCAATACCAGACCGATGGCTGGTGCCAGGACGATAAAAATCAAAGTCTTGTACCAGCCGCTGGCTATAATCACACTGAATCCGCTGTTAGCAATGGCGGCTCCCGCGTAGCCGCCGATCAAGGCATGTGAAGAACTGGTGGGCAAACCCATCCACCAGGTAAATACATTCCAACCGATGGCGCCGCAAACGCCAGCCAGTATGACGGTGGGCGTAACCGTATTGATGTCGATCATCCCCTTACCGATGGTGGTGGCTACGGCGGTCCCGAATATGAGGAAAGCAATAAAGTTAAAGACGGCCGCCCAGATAACGGCCTGCCTGGGTGATAATACTCTGGTGGAGACCACAGTAGAAATAGAGTTGGCGGCATCATGCATGCCGTTCGTAAAATCGAAGCCCAGCGCCACGAGGATGATGAAAACTATGAAAATTAAATTAAGGTCCAACGTATCCCGCCAGGTCGATTATGGACGAATCGAATGGAAGTAGCTCAAGCATACTTGAGCGCGATCCCCTCCAGTATATTAGCCACGTCCTCGCACTTATCGATAGCAGACTCTATATTCTCGTAAATCTCACGCCACTTGATAAGGTAAGTGGGATCAGGTGAACTAACAAAAAGTTCTGCCAGTGCCGAGCGATAAATGCTGTCGCCCACATTTTCCAGTCGATTGATCTCCATGGAGCACTTCAGAAGTTTGTCCCTGTCGATACGGTCATGTATTTCGGCGACTCCCTTCTCCACTTCGATGCTAGCTTCGACTACGATGTCAGCCAGCTCTTTAGCTTTATCAGTGGGGCGGTCAACCTTGTACAGCATCATGGCGTCTGCGGCAGAGTGGATCAAATCGGTAATATCGTCCAGAGTCTGTGCCAGCAGTGCAATATCTTCACGGTCAAGCGGTGTCACAAACGTCGTGTATAGCTGAGCCATAACCTGATGGGTAATGGCATCTCCGTCATGCTCCATGGTGGTTATCATGTCCACTCTTTCCTTGACGTTTTCCCAGGTGTTCACCAGGTCCTTTAGCTGGCGGGCTACCTTGACCGCATTCTGGGCGCTCTGCTCGAACAGGACAAAGAACTTTTCTTCCCTGGGAAATAACGAAAATCTAGGCACTTCTAGGCCTCCTGGGGTAGTTATGCGGAAGCGAACGGAGGGTAATTGAAACGAAAGGCAGGAGGAGCAGGCCGGCACCCGGTCGGTAGTTCAGGCACAAAACCATAATTATCTGCCGCCACCATTGTAGATTAGCTACAGGTACCAGTCAAGCTAGTCTTCCAGTTAAGTCGATACAGATAGACAGCGGTTACCCGCCATATCAGATGATTATCTACAAGGCCGTGCCGGTGCCGGTCACTGCCCGGTGGCACCAGTAAATTAGCTTGCAATTGGCTTCAATTGCATCCCGTGCCATGGTAGCCGGCGCTTTAGATCCGAACGGGTCTATCAGGCTGTCGTCAAAAATCGCCTGTGGAAAGGCAGCCCTGAGCCTTTTTATGGCCAGACCGTAGTTAGCACCGGCAGCCGATGTCATCTCCTCACCCAGGAACGAGTAGTCAAGACCGTGCTGAGATATTTCGATAGCCGAGTCCGGTGAAATCCTGTCGTACAACCTCAAAAAGCTCTCGGTTTCAAACGTCTTGCTGGTGACCTTCTCTTCGACCTTTTTGGGTACCGGGATGCCGGTTACCAAAGTCGCCATCACGTTTATCTTTCGCTTGGTCCGCGTCGTTTCGATCTCAGTATATGCCTGAAGCCTGGCGCTCAGAATCAAGAACAGCTGGTTGAATTCCACCCGCTTTGACTGGCCGGCCCTGTCAATGAACGTTACCCTTTGCTCCTCAAGTTTCAAGCTCCGCACTTTAAATATCTGTGGCGGCTTGCGCAGTTCCGGATCGGAAATCACGACGGTAACCAGCCCCAGATCTCTCAGACTACGGGCAGCCAGTTCGGCCTTCTGTTGAGTGTCAAAGTTGGCAATAATTTTTGGTACCTTGCCGGTCAGGCGAAGGCGGGTCTCATAGGGGCTTTTGCCTATTGCGGCGGCAACTTTATTTGCAAGCTCATCGTCAGGTGCGGCAGCTGTGACTACCGCTACGTGCACGACTTCAATTCCAGCAATCATGGGCGCTATCCAACCAAGTCAGCTGGGCATACAATAGCACGCTCCACTATAAAAAGAAAGGGTGTGAGACATGGCTTTCTTGTGCACTATAGTTCCGCTCGTGGTGAGCCAGTCGAACCATGGCGGAACTATTTTTTCATTTCAAAGAAGACGAAGCCGTTCCCCTTCGACAAGCTCAGGGCGAACGGCCTTTTCGTATTCTACTAAAGAATAACCTGGGGGCCGGTATATTTTACATCCAGGGCGGCTGTTTGATATTTAAATTCTCGAAGTAGTCGTTGTCCAGTGGCCGCTGCGCCACACCCGAATCAACTGCAGCCTTAGCCACGGCATGCGTCACCGCCCGATGCACTTTGGCGTCCAGCGGATTGGGTACCAGCTCACCTTCATCGGTAGTATCGACGATTGCCAGAGCACCAGCCTTATACATTTCATAATTTAGCTTATTGGCCATGGCATCCAGTGTCCCGCGCCAGATTCCCGGATAACCCAGCAAATTATTTACCGTTCTGCCGTCCACCGCTAAAGCTGCGCCTGCTTTTTTGGCCAGTTCAGGTGTAATTTCGGGGATTGGATTGGATAACGCCAGGATGATCTGTCCTTTCCTGACCATGCTCGGCTCTATGAGACCCTGCACGCCGCTGGTGGCCACCACGATATCCGCCTTCTCCATAATTTCATTTAAATTGCTGGGAATGCCGCCGCGTCCGACGTGCCGTTTAATGCTGGCTTCCGTCCGCGCGGTGCCCATCGCCGGTTTACCCGTGTACTCGAGTAGAAAACTGGCAATAGTCAGACCGGCCGCACCGAGACCGATAACACCGATTTTGGCCTCTTCGAGCGACACTTTGACGATATTACAGGCATTTATCAGGGCCGCCAGCACCACTACAGCGGTGCCTTGCTGGTCGTCGTGCATGACCGGTACGTCCAATTCATTAATCAGTCTGTCGAGAATGGGGAAGCACCTTGGCGAAGCTATATCCTCAAGGTGAATGGCTCCAAACGTCGGAGCAATATACTTAATCGTTTCCACTATCTGGTCGACATCCGTTGTATTCAGTAAGATGGGAATACCGCTGACGCCCACAAGCTCCTGCAGTAGCGCCGCTTTACCTTCCATGACCGGCATGCCAGCTTCCGGACCGATATTTCCCAGTCCCAGGATAGCGGTCCCATCGGTGACAATGGCTATGGTAGACTGAATATTTGTATAGGTGTACTTAAGCCCTGGCCTTTGTTGTATTAATTTGCAAACCTCGGCCACGCCCGGCGTGTACACCTTCCTGAGAATGTCAATAGTGTTGATGGGGTGGACGCTGACCGTCTTAATCTTTCCGTCCTTGTGAAGGTCAAGAACTTCGTCCCTCACCTCCAGCACGGTGACCTCTTTAATTTTGGACACCTCATCGATTATGGTCGCCAGGTCCTCCTGGCTTCTAAGCATCACTTCTATGTCGCGAACAGTGTAGTTATGCCCCAGGTGGACCGTGGTTAGATTTCCAATATCGACTCCCACTTTGCCTATAGTAGAGGTTAGCTTGCCTAAGGTACCTGGAACGTTGAGGTTTTTACATCGTAAAGTCCTGGTAAACTGGTATTTGCCGTTTTCCATTTGTCACCTCCTGTTTTCCAAGATTCCTATTCTACCACTAAATCATGGGTTTGGCTAAGGATTTTATCAGGAGAGGAAGTTCCATTTTTCATATATAACAATTTGACATGACTTTTATTTCTGAAAGTAGTAATATTATGCAGTCATTTACCACATTCACCAAGGAGGGAGAATCATGAGGACAAAGCAAGAGTACATCAAAGGTTTATCCAAGATGAAGCGGAACATCTACTACGATGGCGCGCTCATCGACCGCACAGACCCGTTACAGGCGGAATGCCTGGACGTCATGGGCACCACGTTCGACGAGGCTGCCAAACCGGAGAACCAGGACCTGTGTACGGCCATCTCGCATCTCACGGGAGAGAGAATTAACCGCTTCACTAATATCCATATGAGCAAAGAGGACCTGCACGCCAAGCAGGATATGACCCGCCTGCTTTGCCAGAAAGTTGGCGGCTGTATCCAGAGATGCATGGGCATCGATGCCACCAACGCCATTTATAACGTATCGTACGAAGCCGACAAGCTTAACAAGGGCGCCACTCAATACCACGAGAACTTCAAGAAGTGGCTCACCCGCTTCCAGACAGAGGACCTGGTGGGCTGCTCGGCGCAGACTGATGTCAAAGGTGATAGGATGCTGAGGCCTGCCGACCAGCCGAATCCAGACGCTTACGTACGCATCAAGGAACGACTCAGCGATGGCATCGTGGTCAGCGGCTGCAAGGTACATATCTCCGAAGCTTCCGTAGCCGATGAGGTCTTGGTGGTACCAACAAGAGCGCTGCGACCGGAAGACAAGGACTATGCCGTAGCCTTTGCCGTACCGGGCGACTGGGACGGGCTAAAGCAGGTAGTTACCATCCATAATTACCGGCCTCGCGAGCATTTCAAACGCGGATTCATGCCCGGCAGCACCGATTCCTACATGATTTTCGATAACTGTTTCGTACCCTGGGATAGGGTCTTCCTTGCCGGTGAATGGCAACACGGCGGCGTTCTAGCACTCCTGTTTGCGCTGTTCCATCGCCATTCCTATTCAGGCTGCAAACCGGCCATCGGCGATATCGTCATGGGAACGGCCGCCCTGGCCGCGGAAGCCAACAACGTTCACAAGGCGTCACATGTGCGCGAGAAGCTGGCTGAACTTATCATGACCACCGAGCTGGGCTATGCCGCTGGATATACTGCTTCCGACCTGGGCAAGCCTGAGGTCTACATGCCGGGCGTCGGCTTCGTGCCTTACGGCCCCGGCTCCTTCATCCCCCATTCTATTTATTGCAACGTCGGCCGCTGCCTTTCAGGCGAAGCGGTCTGGCGTGAAGCTGAGATACTATGCGACATAGGCGGCGGCGTCATGGCTACCTTCCCGCATGAGAAGGATTTCTTGAACCCGGACACTAAAGACCTCCTTCTCAAATATACCAAGCGCAACCCGAATATGTCGGTGGAGGACCAGGCGCAGTTCTGGCGCTACCTGGGCGACGGCCTTTGCTCGGCCACAGGCGGTATACACAATGTGGGCGGATATCATGGCGGCGGTTCACCGGTTATGGAGCAAATCGCCATCACCACGCAGTACGACATCGAGGCCCGCAAGAAGCTGGTGAAATATATCGCCGGTATGAGCGGCGGAGACCGCGATTCCCTGAGCAAGACGAGATACCGCCCGTTCAAGGCAGAAGCCACTGCGGCCAAGAACAACAGGGTGCCTGCCGGCTCAGGCAAGAAATAATCAGCTTACAGTTCAATTAAGCCCCTCCCCGTTTACGTGGAGGGGCTTTTCCTTTTGGTACGGGCCAAAATTGCGGCTAACTGGTCGGCCGGTCACCGTCAGTCTATACCTGGTACAAACTGTGCTTCAACTATTGCATTTCCAGCTGGCATTGTTAGGTGTATGGTAGTATCCTGACGATTGGGTATTGCGATACCACTGCAAGCCCAGCCAGCAAAGGTCCACCCTTCGTTTACTGTGACTGTCAGAGTTATCGAATCACCAGAATTATATCTGGTCTTCTCAGGAGTTACAGTCACGCTACCACCCCCATACGGTAATGTACGAATATCTAGGTTATACCCGCTGGGGTCCGGGGGCTGTGGTGGTTGTGGCGGCTGTGGTTGCGGCGGTTGTGGTTCCGGAGGTTGGGCTTTCGTAATGCGCATAGTTGGTACAACGATGGGTCTTCTTACATCAACATCCCGCAAGTCCACTACCTCTGAACCATATCTAACTCCTGTTATCGGGTCTGAGGCGACAATGGTGATGTTAGATGCGAAATTCCCATTAGCATCTGCGGGGACCATGAATGCATAATTACCATCAGCATCCGTTAACATAGTCATTGGAGTGGGTGCATTTGCAAAAGGAACCAAACTCATTTTAATCATGTCCAAACCTGATCGTGTCCGAGTTTCCTCCAATCTACCGGTCATAAGGTAACCACCGTAATTAAAATAATCATTATATTGGGCAATGCGTCGACCGGTTTGCGCATCTTCGTCGCTTGCCATTTTTTCAAGCAATGTGAATGCCAAACCACCTATTCCCGTACCGAGATTTGCGTCCGGGTATACAAATTCCAAGTTGGTCAGCCCTGCAACAGCAAGTGCTGATACTGATTGCCTCGCCGTAGATTCCAGAATTGCATCCCAATCGGGGAGTTGATTGCACTCTTGCATCAGACACGTTGCCGTATCTTGAATGCCAGTAGTAATTCGATTAGTGATACTATCGAAAGTTTTCCCTGTAGTCGCTACTGATGAAAATACTCCAATTGCCGTTGATCCGGGCCATTCAAAGTAATCAGCGGAGTAGTAAAGCCCTTCTAGTACACTTATGCCTTTGGCCTGCGCATTTGACGGTTCGCTTTGAATTTGGTTGGCAACATCCGCCAGCCCAATCAGCGAGTCTATCTTGCCACAGAAGTCATCTAGCATATCAACGTCGATATCAAGGCTAGGATTTTTTGGATTTGTGTATTTGTCTACTCGAAGAGAAACTGGCTTTACTGAAACGGAACGGGCAAGCTTGATTTCTGTAGAAAGCAATAATATCGGCTTTATTGGTGCCGACGAGGCCGGACTACTATTAAAGGGAATTTCGGAAAGCCAAATGGCTATCGTACGGTCCATAATATCTAAAGAGTCCCGTGTAAACTGTATGGCAGTTCCGTCTCTTGTTACACCAATGTCAATAACATGCGTAGGGTCAGCTATGATGGTGTCAACATCGTTTCTTGCACTGATTATTGACCTCAAAATATCGGCCTCGGAATTTATTTCTGTGCTGATGTCTATCTGCCCGTTTGACGCGTTTTCCAAGAACTCCAACGCCATTATATATCTTTGAGAAAGAAGCGCCGATGCGGTAAGAAATGAATGAGTAACCTTACCTAACGGCATTCCTGTTAGAGTAGGCAAATCCTCAATTCTAAAGGGAACCGGTTTGCTTTGCCGTACTAATGAGCCATCGGAACGCAGTTGCGATACCACAACATCTACCGATCCAGCAGTAATTTGATGCGTAATGGGATCTACATATAGGGGAACACCTACCAGAATAGCTCCATCTTGACCTACACTCAACGCTTTGTTCGTAACTGAATAGCCTGAGGAATTTGAAAAGGTTACATTTACAGCCGTTTGAGGAGACAGCCTTTTAACAATGACCACGAGGGGGGTTAGAGGTAATGATGAGGCTGTTTTAAGTGAGACTTCGAGTTTTGCCGGAGAAGTTCGTATCACGGGCACATCGAAGGCTTTGCAGGCCAGGGGGGCAGGTACTATAACCGACAGAAGCAGTAGGATAGCTATAAATCTGTAATATGATCTAATTCCAGGACACATGATATTACCCGGTTATCAACTATTCCCGATATGAGGGCTACCGCTCCTTCAAGTTAACCGATAGCAACTGAATCAGGGGGACCCTAATAGGTATAATTTCTTCCCTGGTTATCGTCTGTGGCTCCTGTACGGAAACGATTTTCGTTCTGGTAACCGTGGTGGGGATTTTAGTCTCGCCGGTTTTGGTCAGGTCAAATTTATTGATATACCTGTAAACCGTAGACTTTCCGCTGGCACTGGTCGTTGTAATCGTCAATGATCTATCCGGCCCGTTTGCCTGTTGAAAGTCCACGATTTCATCGCTAACATCAATCTGGTATCGCCTTCCGGATGACCCATAGGTGTTATACGAGGGGCCATAGGATGGGCCATAATCAGATGAGGCACCGGCAGAACCGGTGTCAGCGGAAGCGCCCAAAGAACCGGTGCCAGCCGAAGTAGTATACATAGAAGACCCATCATTGGCCACTACACCGCTGCCGCCGATAACTACTATCACCGGCACATTTCCACCATAAGCCTGTCCCTGCCCCTGTTCCTGTAAGTAACCAACATATACTTTCGTCAGTACATCCTCGGTGACTGTTTCAGGGACTTCTTTCTGCACCGTCGCCATGACTGTTTCAGTAACCTCAATCACTTTGACCGCAGAAAACATGGGCACTAATAAGATAATCAGTAGCAATACCACGCCGCCAAAAATGATAAACCTCCGGTCAACACCAAACCATTTTATACCTTCCGACCTCCTGCTATTTCTACTTCTTGAATTTCTGCTCTTTCCGCTTCTTGATCTACCGGCCATTTTTCCTCCTCCTTATACCGTGTTTCCGGAATAGTCGTCACATCCGATATATTCTTGTTCGTTAGTCATATATGTTAGTATGCAAATGACTCAAAGTCAATAGGTGGGCTTTTATTGATTAATCGTGTATCCTGCGCTTACAATAGACAAAATCAAATCACTTGATCAATTTGCCCATGATAATTTGCCCGGAAACAGGAGTGAAAATGATGCGTGAAAAGGTGAAGATAGCTGCCGTCCAGATGAATCCCAAAATAATGAAAAAGCGGCATAACCTCGACCACGTACTAATTAATATTAAAGCCGCTGCAGGCAACGGCGCCGACCTGATCGTGTTTCCCGAATGCGCCCTGACCGGTTACGTTTTCCGCAGCCGGGAAGAGGCTGTGCCGTTCATGGAGACCGTCCCCGGGTCCTCCACAAAAGAAATAGGAGCTCTCTGCAAGGAGCTCGGTGTCCACGCTGTAGTCGGCCTGCTGGAAAAAGATGGGGCGAAGTGCTACAACACCGCTGTCCTGGTCGGGCCGGAAGGACTTATAGGCAAATACCAAAAGAACCATCTCCCATTTTTGGGTATCGACCGCTTCCTCGACCCGGGCAACAGGCCTTTTGAGGTGTTCGATACGCCGGTAGGCAGACTCGGCATCCACATCTGCTACGACGCTACTTTCCCGGAGTCGGCCCGGATTATGACGCTTCTCGGAGCCGATATACTGATACTCCCCACCAACTGGCCCCAGGGCAGAGGTAAGGTTGTTAAATACGTAATCAACACCAGGGCTTACGAGAACAAGGTCCACTTTGTGGCCGTGGACAGGGTGGGCGAAGAACGCGGCACCAGGTTCATCGGCAACAGCAAGATAGTCGATGCCCGGGGCGATACGCTGGTTCAGGCAGGCAGCGAAAAAGAAGAGATCATCTATGCCGAGGTAAGCCTGGCTGATGCCAGACAGAAGCGGGTGGTTTTCAAGCCTGGAGAATTCGAAATGGACTTTATCCGCGACCGTCGTCCGGAACTTTATGGCGCCATCGTTAGCCGGGACACATCAAGCCGGTAACGTTGAGTTAATATTCCAGAATTGGTGGCTTCTCCGTGGGGTTGTACTGTGACGGTTAACATTCTATGATAGTATGTAAGTAGGAGAAAAGAAATGGCAACCAAGAAAACAACCAAAGCCAAAGCAAAGTCCAAGCCAGCGAAAAAACGCACGGCAATACGAAAAGCCCCGGCCGGAAAAACCAGCAGGGGTGATTCCTACGAATGCGAGTTATGCGGCCTGATAGTAACGGTGGATGAAACCTGCGGCTGTGTCGAGTTCTGCGACATCGTCTGCTGCGGCGAGCCCATGAAAGCTAGCCGACCAAAGAAAAAGTAGTCGGAACAACCTACAGCTTTCTTTGTCTTAACCGTCTTCCAAGAACCGATAGGGGGTCTGTTCCGTATATCATCTCCTATCTGGTATAGTAGTTAAATCAACGGGTAAGCAAGGAGAAATATGAAGAAATCGTCACCCCAGGTGGTCTATAAAGAGTTGCTGAAGAATAAGACCGTGGCGCTGGTTATGAATCACGAGTTACAAGGTGTTACGCCTGAGATGCTGGACTGGTGGTGGGATAATCTGGATAACAACACTTATAGACTGTGGCACCCGCAAGACCATATCGCGCTCGATTGGCAAATTTCCCCAGCACAGGTTGGACACGCTGGCGCTATACATATGGCCTGTGAAAAGATTGCCGACGAGCCCGCGAGGATGCTACGTATACGCTGGGAGGAACGGGAGGCGGCGCCTATCTCAACAATTTATAGCCATGTCAATGTTGGCAGTCCCCTGGCTCCCGGTGTCGATGATATACCCATGGGCAGTCTGGTCCACGAGTATGAGAAGACATCGTACGGGACACGAATGCGCTCCACGTTCACACTTCCTGCCTTTGCGCCGCAGCAATTTATGGATAATTTAAGACAACATAACATCGCCGAGATGGGTCGCTTCCCCGAGTTTCTGCCGCAGTTATATAAGCAGAAAACCGGGAAATAACGCGGCGCCTTTATAATAATTTCAACGGCGAGCTAGAAAGTAAACTGCCTGATCGGTTCGGGCGAATTTCTGGTCGGTAAGTAGTCTATGTAGCTCGCCAGGTCGGGGTTATCATTTTTATCCCAGAGCATGGCGTCGATGACGGTGATGTTATAAGTTCCCCAATAGTTATAAGCTGCCTCAATGCCCTCTGTGCCGCTTCCGCCTTCGAGCATCACAGCTATCCCGTCCGTCTCAAGAAACCAGTTGTAATTGACGATTGTCGCCGGACCGGCCTTGTTTACAATCCAGGGCATATCCTGCAGACTGCGGTTCCTGCTATAAAAATGATTGTAACGTACATAAACTTTAGCGCCGCCGGTGATAAAACCTGACGCGCTGGTAAAGTTGTTGTATTCGATATAAACGTCACTGGACGGGCCGAATGATATATCGGAATTTTGAGGTAGGTCGGTCACCTCGGAGTGTCTTAGATTGAAGCCCCGGGCGAAGGCAATTAAGCTGGTCCCGTTTTCGATTGAACAATAGCTCAGGTCGACGAGGCTTCCGGGCCAGCATTTTCACAGCTGAAAAACGAGTGCCCGTTTGCATTCAGTGTAATTCTACTGCCCGGGACCCCATGGGCAATGACTTCTCCGTTTACTTCGAACATATACTCGCCATCGCCACTCATCAAAACCGAAGTTCCCGGCTGTATAGTCAGAGTTACTTCGGTCGGCAACAGAATCGTGCTGGTAATAATGTATGGGTTGTTTGAGGCCGTCCACGTGGTATTTTCACCGATAATACCACCAACCAGTGTTCCCATTCTCGAAGTCACCAGAGTATAATCCTGCGAGACGGATTCGTTCCCACTGGCGTCCCTGGACTTCACCTTAAAATTATATGTTGTATTCGAGGTGAGACCGCTCAAGATCACAGTGTGATTTGTAATAAGGTCATTGTCCAGCGCAGTGGTAGAACTGTAATATTGATTTAAACCGTAAACCACCTGAGTCGTGGCTGCTTCGTCCGTCGTCCAGGTAATAGCGGCGCCTGACCTGCCCGTCGCCAGGACAAACACCTCAGTAATTACAGGCGCTGTCCGGTCAATTGAAACAGGCTGCTCTGTAGGCGGGGGTTCTTGAACCGGCACCGCGGCTGGCGACTTGTCCTGTGAGAACACGTTTAAAGTAAATACCACTCCCCCGATTATGGCCGTCAGGCACACCACCCCCACGCCAATAATAAGCCATTTACTCAACTTGCTTGTGACAACCTCCATTTACTGGGAAAGAGAAATATAACCTGCGATTATACATTAAAATAGAGGAAAACAGAAAGGTCATGCGTGTCTGGTATTTCAATAGAAATTTGTCGAAATATGTTACAGCCCCCGCATAATCTCGGGCCTGAGCAAAGCGGGGTCTTTGGAGGAAAGAACAGTATCCAGATGCTTGAGCATTTTTTTCTTATCCTGAGGTAAAGTTCCCCGGACAGAAAGATAGTTCGAGGCATGCATCGAGCTGAAAAAGCAATTAGTAAAACTCGAGTTCTCAATAATTATCTTCAGCTCTTCGAGAGAACGAAACGGTGAGATAGGATGGAATTCGCCTTGCTGCCACTGCTCGTAAAGGGGCGTTCCTGGCACCAGCGTCAGAGTCAGCGCTCCGGCATAGTCGGGGTCGATTTGGCTGAGAACGTTGGCCGTCTCCAGCGCGTGTTTTTCACTACCCTCCACCCCAGCAAGACCCAGAATGACCGTCACCGATAGAGCTATTCCAGCATCTTTTACTTTCCGGCCCGCTTGGACCAATTCCTGGCTGGTCACTCCCTTGCCCACCGCCTGGAGCACGCTATCATCGCCGCTCTCTACACCCATGTAAAAGATGGACAGCTTGAGGATGCTTAGCTGTTTTAGCTCCTCCGGACTCCGGCGCAGTATGTCCTGTGGCGTGGCGTATGTGGCAATCCTGTCCACCGACGGCAGCTTTTCCTTTAAGTATTGGAGTACATCCCTCAATTTGGCGAAGGGATAGACCAGGGCATCACCGTCCTGGAGAAACACCCTCTTGCCGTCCCAACGTTGAGCCACGGCATAGACCACGCCGTCAATGTTGGGCAGGCGAATCCCGTTACGCAGGAACAAAGACAATGCATCGATTTCGCTTTTGGCGTCTTCAATATCTCGCATCTGCAGTCTGGAGCCATGAAAACCGCAAAAAGCGCAGGTATTATTGGAGCATCCGGAGGTCAGAGGCAGAAAATAGCTCCTCCATTCACTGGGCGGGCGGATTATATCAGGTCTGCTGAAGCTCATACAAAATTGGATTTATCTCGAAGATTTCTTAACCGCCTCGACTATCCGAGGCAGGATGTCCGCCGTGCGGCCCTGGATCAGGTAATCCGAAATGCCCTCTGCCGTAAGCGGCGTCGGCTCGGCATTGACCTCGATAATGGTGACGGTTTCCGCAGTCCGTCTCCGCTCCCGGGCTACCCGGGGCAACTGGGCAAAGGGATAGACCACCGCCGATGTGCCGCAGATAAGCATGAGGTCGCACTTCAAGGCTTCCTCCATGCTTTCGTGCGCAACATCCGACGGTATCGGCTCGTTGAAATGGACCACGTCACCCTTTATGGCGGCGCTGCACCTTTTACATAGAGGCGGCAACTTGTCTTTCTCTTTCATTCCCTGAAGATCATACTCTGAGCGCTCGTACCTGGAGCCGCAGGACGGGCAGCGCAGCTTCAAGACCGAACCGTGATATTCCAGTACGCGCTTATTGCCCGCCTTGACATGAAGGCCGTCAATGTTCTGGGTCAGCACCGCCTTTAACAGACCCTGCTCTTCCAGGTCGACCAGAGCTTCGTGGCCCCGGTTCGGCCTAGCACTCATTAAATCGCCGAGTATCGATCGACCACCGAGCACGTCTTCCCAGTATCCCCTAGGATTTCTGAGGAAATTGTGGTAGGTCTCGTAGGCCCTTCTCTCCGCGTCCGGATTCTTGGTCCAGATGCCGTTCGGTCCGCGGAAATCAGGTATGCCGGATTCGGTCGACATGCCGGCACCGGTTAAGGCAATAGCATGGCTGCTGTTCAATAAATCGCGGGCGGCTCGCTCGATAAGTGAATCCAAGGTGCGTGACTACCTCTTGAGCCTCTAGGGGATGGTCATAGGCAGCTTCATTTGCTCCCTGGCCGGCGTAGCTTTTTTCCAGGCCAGCAGTTGGAGCAGTTCACCCACAACAGTATCAACATGGCTGGGATGACGGAGTGGCAGGTCTAGATTAATCTCGTACTGGTTCTTTCTGCCTATTTTTCTTCGAGAAATGTAGCCGGCCTCTTCCAGTTCGGCAATAATTTTATGAGTCGTCCTCTCGGTAATGCCCACCGTCTGCGCAATGACACGGGCGGTGCTGCTGGGATTGCCGGCGATGTAACCGAAAACTAAACCGTGACTGGTAATGAAAGTCCACTTGGCCATACCGCTCCTCTCCTATAACACCTTTGACAACGGTAAAGAAATTGTGTTAGGTTAAGTTTATAGACCGAATTTCAGTCTTGTATGAAGTAAATTTCATTACTTCAAAGGCACAATATTGTAAAGTATTGCGGTCTTTCGGTCAAGAGTCCGGATCTATAAGACATGGCAGTTAGAACTAAAGAGGATGCCACCAGAGTGCTGTCTGAAGCTAGCGATGACAAACGTTTCTTGTTTGTCACGATGGATGTGTGGCCGGCAACCTGCAGCGACTGGTCGACTGCTTGTAACACATGCCGGAGGAGTCGTATAGACATCATGTAACACCGCTGCAAAACGACTTCAAAAATTAGATTCACGACGTATTCGGCAATGACAAACTGGCCAACGATCTGGCCTCCATCGATAACAGCGCCGAAGCCGCGAAAGTCATCAGCGCACGCATCACCTGGCTGGAAAAGAAGCTTAAGAAATAGGACGCGTACTCTTCGCCAGCTTTACAGCTTCGATGATAGTTTGACAAAAAAAGAGAAATAGCGTTTAATGTGACTTTGTATATTTGATATGAAACCTGCTGCTGCTGCAGGGCTGCAATCTCTAGCCCTGGCCTTAATATTCATGCCCGAGCCTTTCACGACACCAATAGGTATCGTGTTGCTGGCTTATGCCAAGGCTGCGGGATCCGAAAAACCTACTGCTCCCCGTCGCGTAATCAACCAATTCGATGACCTTTACAGCTATAAAATGGCCATGCAGCGCAACAGCGTCATCACTTACGAACTTTCAGCCCGCAGGCACGGACAGTTACCCGAAGCTTACCCCAAGGTGGCCCGCTTACAGGATAATCTCCATCTCGCTAAAGCTATACGCGAAAGAGCCAAAAGGACATGTACATATACCAGCGTGCCGTTTTCTCAACTTGAACCGCCCGGTTTAATGAAGGGCCCCAGATTGAAAGACCGCGCCGCGCTGGCTTTACCACCCAAATTGCCCAATCCTAAAATGAGCTCCATTATTACCTGACCTTTTCCTCTACCGAGATTCTATTATATAATCTCAGTCACTGCCCGCTTAATTTATTGATATGTCTATTGACCTGAAATACCTTTTCCAGCCCGAGTCCATCGCCGTAATCGGCGCCTCAAAGGACGAGCTAAAGTCCGGTGGCATGTTCATCTCCGCCCTGCTAAAAGACGGCTATAAGGGGGCCGTATACCCCATAAACCGCAAGGAATCCGAAATTCAGTCGCTAAAAAGCTATACCACCATCCTCGATGTGCCTGCGAAAATAGATTTGGCTATTTTGGCGATACCGGGGCAAGGCTTGCCGCAGGCGATGGCCGAATGTGCTCAAAAAGGCGTCCGGTTTGCCATCGCCCACAGCGTCGGCTTCAGCGAACTGGGAGACGAAGGTAAAGTTCTGGAGAAACAAATGGTGGAAGCAGCTCGCGCCGGTGGAGTCAGAATAGTCGGACCAAACTGCATGGGCATATTCTCCCCTAAAGGTTGTATTAACACCGTAGTGCCCTATGCCAGGGTGCCCCTGGAACCCGGAGGCGTGGCTTTTGTGGGGCAGAGCGGCTGGGTAAGTGAGAACATGACACGGCTTGGCAGCGACCGCGGGCTACGCTTCAGCGGCATCATAAGCATCGGTAACCAGAGTGACCTCACCATCGAGGACTTCCTAGAATATTTCGGCAACGACGATGACACAAAGGTATTCGTGGCCTACATTGAGGGCTTAAAGCAGCCCAGGCGTTTCCTGAATCTGGCGGAGGAGATTTCAGCCCGGAAACCGGTTATCGTCTGGAAGGGCGGTGAATCGGAGCTTGGTGCCAGAGCGGCTCTCTCGCACACGGGCTCGCTCGCCGGCGATTACGCTGTATTTGAGGCTGTCTGCCGGCAGAAGGGCATAAACTTCGCCCGGAGCCTGGAAGAAATGCTGGACCTGGCCGTCGCTTTCAGTTGTCCCTATCTGCCCGCAGGCAGGGAGGTGGGCTTGATCATGGAAGCCGGGGGAGGCGCGGTAGCGGCCAGCGACGCCTGCACCAAAGCTGGATTAAAGATATCGCCACTACCTCAAAGCGTCCAGCAGCGACTACGAGAATTTCTAAATGGCAAGGTACCGCCGTCTAATGCCCGGGGGAATCCGGTGGACCTGGTCTGGGTCGATTTCGAAGATGCGCTGGAAGTTTATTCCACGACCATTGAGATGATGGTCCCGGAAGTGGACTCGTGCCTGACCATTTGCTATGCCTTGCTGGAAGATGAAGCGTTCCTGTCACGCCTGGAGAAAATCCGCGACTACAACCGTAAGCCCATAATCATGGTGCCGGGCAACTCGCTGGACCAGCACCAGGGCATGTTACTGGCGGCAAAACGCGGTATACCCACTTACGTAATGCCGGACAACGCCGTACGGGCACTGGCCGCCATGACCTGGCGAGCGGAATACCTCAAGAGCCTAAGCGCTAGACCCTAAATGGCGATTCCCGCCTTAAATCCTTCCTCAACCGCTTCCATTATGGTGCGCGGCTCGACGCAGTCGCCCACGAAAATCAGCCGGTCCACCTCGTGCTTCAGATCCGCGGCCAGCTCGGTATTCGGCATAGAACCGGCGGCCAGCACCACGGTATCCACATCAATGACCTCTTTTTCGCCGGCAGCAGTCTGGATAACAACTCCGGCATCCGTAATTTCCTTGTAATCAACGCCGGTCAGCATAACAGCGCCTTTATACTTCAGCCGGTTCAGCATCGGCTGCCTGATAAGTTCGTGTACCTTGGTAGCCATCTTCTGTCCCCGCCTCATTATGGTGACTTTTTTACCTTTATCTATTAGAAGCAAAGCCGTCTCGCAGCCCACCAACTCACCACCTATTATGGCCACTCTGTCTCCTGTCTCAGCTCCCATCAACACGTCGCCAGCCTGGACTACTTTCTTACTATCGATGCCCGGTATCTGCGGCACGAACGGCTTGACGCCAGTAGCCAAAATTACGACATCCGGCTTTAATTTCGCAACCATCTCAGTAGCAAATTTTTGTCCTAACCGCACATCAACTTTTAGTTTGGCCATTTGTCTCACCAGGTATTTCCGGAACGTCTCCAGCGTATCTTTATACGGCGGTTTCGCCGCTTGAATTATCTGGCCACCCAGTTCCGTAGCTTCGTCGAACAATATAACCTTATGTCCTCTCAACGCCGCCACCCTGGCTGCCTCCATGCCAGCCGGTCCGCCGCCGACCACAACAACCTTCTTCGGACTCCTGGCTCTTTTTAATGCCGACTCCTTTTCTCTGCCCAGAGTAGGGTTTACCACGCAGCGGACGCCTTCCCGGCTCCAGGCAATGCTGTCAAGACAGGTCAGGCAGTAAATGCACGGCCTGATATCCCCTATCCGGCCCTCCTGTATCTTCTGCGGCACATAGGCGTCTACCAGCAACTGCCTGCCGATAGATATAAAGTCTGCTTTGCCATCCTTGATAACGTCTTCGGCGATTTCAGGAGGTATCCGGCTGACGGCGATAACGGGTACCGAAACGACTTCCTTTATCGCCTGCGCCCAGGGCACGAAGTAGCAGGTCGGCTGCGCCATGGGCGGCCTCCGTGCCGGGCCAACCTGATGAGCAGAAACATGAATCGCATCCACTCCGGCCTTTTCCGCCAGCCTGGCTACTGTCTGCGTCTCCTCTACCGTAATGCCGTCTACTCCCATCTCCACGGCACTCAGCCGGCACCACAAAGGATAATCATTACCAACGTGACTTCTGGCAGCCTTTATCACCTCGAGCAGAAAACGGGCCCGGTTCTCCAGACTGCCGCCATAATCGTCGTTACGATGGTTAGATAGCGGCGATAGAAACTGAGATATAAGGTAGCCATGCGCCCCGTGAATCTCCACTCCATCGAAACTGGCTTTTTTGGCTCTACTCGCTGCCTCGGCGAACGATTCAACAAGTACGACTACCTGTTCCGCTGTCAAAGCCCTTGGTTGCTCTCCATCAGGTTGCGCGATAGGCGACGGCGCTACGGGTTGATGTCCGGTAATCCGGGACGATGTCTGTCTGCCGGCATGATGAAGCTGTATAGCAGCCTTAGCTCCATACCGCTTAATGACCCTGGCCAGCTTGCTCAGCCCGGGAATAAACCTATCATCGTCGATGCGTATCTGCCCCGTAAATCCTTTTCCGACCGGAGCGTCCACGCAGGCTACTTCTACAATAACAAGGCCGACGCCTCCCTTAGCTCTTTCGGCATAATATTCTATCTGCCGGTCGGTGACCTGGCCATCCTTGGTGGCATAATTTGTGGCCATCGGTGGCATGATAAGCCGATTTTTTAGTTCGAGACTGCCGATGCAGCCCGGCTCGAATAGTTTAGGAAAATGGTTGGAACTCATTTATGAGACCTCCGTAATTTGTATAAGCCTGGGAAACTGGCGGACTAACTTCTAATCTATCACATCTTACGTCAATTGGAAAATATGGAATATTGGCTAATCACAATGGCTCAAGTTATAATGAAACGTTAGTCTCATGAAAGTGGAATATGTTCAGGAGAGCTTTGACTCCGTATATAGTGCCTGGAAAGAGCTTCAGGACCATTCGAGTACAGCTCCGATCTTTGCTTCACCCGACTGGTCGAAGGTCTGGTGGCAGCAGTTCGGCTCGGAGTCTAAATTAATCATCGGCACCGTCAAACAGGGAAGCAAGATTATAGGCATTGCTCCACTTAAGTTAAACGGTAGTACTGCGTCCTTTATGGGCAGCGGCGACGTCTGCGATTATCTGGACTTCGTTATTGCGCCTGGCGGCGAAGATACATTCTTCAGCGAATTACTAAACAAACTCAAGTCGGAAAAAATCGACAAGCTGGAACTGGCACCGCTGCGACCCGACTCCACCGTACAGATCAATCTTATAAATCTCGCCCCGAAAAATAAATGGCAGGTCTCATGCTCTCAGGACGATGTCACGGTAGAACTTGACCTGCCTGCAACGTGGGACGAGTACCTGAAATTACTGTCCGGCAAGCAGCGGCACGAGCTTAACCGCAAGCTCCGGAGGTTGAACGAAGAAGGCGACCTCAATTATCGCACCAGCACGGACGCCAACCCGCCCGATATCGCCACTTTTTTACGTCTCTTCAGAGAGAGCCGTCAAGACAAAGCAAATTTCCTCACAGAGCAAATGGAGTCGTTCTTTCGGTCGATTGCCCGCGCTATGGCCGACCAGAATTTGCTCAGATTGAACATCCTGGAGCTTGATAAAAAGGCGGTGGCCGCCACCATGTGCTTCGATTATCGCGACACTGTGTACCTGTACAACAGCGGCTATGAGCCCGATTACGGCTGGCTGAGCGTTGGTGTAATCTCCAAGGCATTGTGTATAAAGGATAGCATAGAAAGGGGTAAAAAGAGGTTCGATTTCCTCAAGGGCGACGAAGCTTACAAATATCAGTTGGGGGGTCAAGAACTGCCGTTGTTCAAGTGCTCGTTGAGCTACAAGGCATTGGATACATTATGATACAAAGACTCAATATAGCCATGATTAGCATTCACAGCTGTCCGCTGGCAATGCTGGGCGGCAAAGACACCGGCGGCATGAACGTCTATGTGCGGGAGCTGGCAGCGGAGCTGGCTAAAAGAGGACATTCTATTGACATATATACCAAGGCCCACCAACCACAACACGGGCCTCCCATAAACCTGGGACAGAACGTCAGGATCATCCACCTGGATACCGGCGCCGACGAAGACATGCCCAAGCTGGCCATTTATGACTATATCCATACGCTAGCCGAAGTCGCAGAAAACTTCAGAAAGTACAACCAGCTTCAATACGACCTGTTACACAGCCATTACTGGCTTTCAGGTCTGATCGGCCAGCAATTAGGGGAACTATGGCACGTGCCTCGGGCCGTGATGTTCCATACGCTGGGAGCTATAAAAAACAATCTCGGTATCGGCGAATATGAGCCCGAGCTACGCATAGACAGCGAACGAGAAGTGATAGCCAACTGTGACCGTATCATTGCTTCCACGCCCTCCGAGCGTCAGGCCCTGGTGGAACTCTATGATTCGGCTGCTGAAAAGATCGCCGTTATCCCCTGCGGCGTGAACCTCGACATGTTCCGACCCGTAGACAGGGAGCTTGCACGAAGGGAGCTTGGACTCGACCATCAAAAGCTAATACTCTTCGTGGGTAGAATGGACCCATTGAAAGGACTGGAGCCGTTGCTCACGGCACTGACCTACATGGACGGCGAAAAGCCGCCGATGTTGGTAGTTGTCGGCGGTGACGGCCAAAGCCGCAGTCAGGTAGAAGTCGCGCAAAATATAGTCAAAAAGCTGAATGTGGAAAAGCGCGTTCAATTTTTCGGTTCGGTGGCTCAAAGTAAGCTGCCTCTGTTTTACAGCGCTGCCGATGTCTGTGCCATACCTTCTTACTATGAAAGTTTCGGTATGGTGGCATTGGAATCGCTGGCCTGCGGTACACCCATCGTGGCCACGGACGTCGGTGGTATGAAAAACATTATCCGTAACCGCCACATTGGGTGCATCGTCGGCAACAACTCCCCCCTAAAACTGGCCGAGGAAATAACGGGCTTGCTTGACTGCGAAAAAGACGCCGCGAACATTAAGACCAGGCAGAACGCCGTAGCCGGTTTCAGTTGGGCTGCCATTGCCGATAAAGTACTCCTGGAGTACTACAGAATTATCGGCAGCTGATATATAATTCAGCCAGCACGTCGTAAAGGAGACAACATGAAAGCAGCCGTATATTACGGAGCCAGAGACTTCAGGGTAGAAGACGTAGCAGTCCCAAAAATTGAATCGACCGATATTTTAATCAGGGTCAAGGCGTGTGGTATCTGCGGCTCTGATGTTCACACGTTTAAGAGGGGTATTTTCGCCCGCCCCGGCTTCATCATGGGCCATGAATTTTCCGGCGAGGTGGCCGAGGTAGGTAAAAAAGTTAAGGATATAAAAATCGGTGACCGTGTGGTGGCCTTGGTAGCTCCGACTCACGTGGCACCTGAGGGCTGCGGACAATGTTTCTGGTGCCTCCGGGGACAGCCTCAGTGGTGCCCGACCGTTGGCCATAAACCGTGCGGCGAGTGCGACTACTGTAAGGCTGGCAGGTTCTGGATGTGCGACGGCATGCAGCGGCATATGTTAATCGGCTATGGCCGAAACGGCGCGTATGCCGAATACGTGTTTGTCCCTGACGCAGTGCTCGACAAAAACGTTTTTAAAATACCTGACTCAATGAGCTGGGAAGAAGCTGCCCTCATAGAACCCCTCTGGGGAGGCTATCGCTGGGTGATGATGGCCAACCCTAAACCTCATGAGACGGCGGTAGTCATCGGTCTGGGCGCAATCGGCCTATCTGTAATGTTGGTACTTAAACAGCTCGTATCGAAGGTTATCGTTTCCGAGGTCTCCCAGAAACGCTTGAAGCTGGCTAAGGAGCTGGGGGCGGACGTGGTAATCGACGCCACTAGAGAGGATCCATTACAGAAAGTGATAGAGCTTACCGGCACAGGTCGCAGCTTCAGCGGTAAGGGCGGTGGCTGTGCCGATATCGTCATGGAATGTTCAGGGGTCCCTGTTGCTTTACAGCAGGCAATCGAAATGACAAGAACCGGCGGCCGCATCGTCCTGGTCGGGATCTTTGAACAGGAAGTGCCGCTGAATATTAATCACATAATCCACAAACAGCTTTCCCTGATAAGCTCATACAGCAAGGGGCAAAAACCGATAGGCGAGGAAATAAAAGCGGCGATTGACCTTATCGCCAGCGGCAAAGTAAACGTAAAACCTTTGATTTCGCATCAGTTCCCGCTGGATAAAATCATGGAAGCCTTCGAGGTCCAGATAAATCCGGAACAGGCCATTAAAGTCGTCATAAAACCGTAGCTCGCGTGATTCTAAATCCGCTCGTGGTTTGCGGGCAGCTTTCCGACAGTACTTGCGATCATGTATCCGCCCGTGATATTTATGCATGATAATGGGGTAGATACGATAATTGAAGTTAACAAAAGATAGGTATACACTTAAACTTGGGGACAAAATTTTGGCCTTAAAACTGCAGACTGGACCGAACGCTTACCCTGAGAGTGAGGGCAGGCTCAAACAGGTGAATGTGTTCGTCTACACAGAGACCTGCATACTGAACGGCTACACATACTGTATGAGCCAGCAGCGGCTGCTGGATACGCTAAATCAAAAAGTCGTAGCTAATTACATGACAGTGGGCAAGGACTTTTTACCACTGACTCAGGTCCAGGTGTTGTTCGCAAACGGAGACAAACAAACCAGGGCTGAGGCTAACGTCAGAAAATCCAACATCTTATTCGTCGGCGAGAATAGCGACGCTTTGACAGCGATACCCGAAACCACTGACCGCCAGCTGGTCTACCATTCTAAACTTAAGACTGCTTTAGCAGCTGAAATTCATCTGCCCTCATATGTCTTGAGAGGCCAGATATACGGCAAGTCCTGGCAGCAGATATTGGACATCGTCGACAGGGCTGATAAATTTATCGCCCTGACCGATGTTCAAGTGGGTCGAACATCGGACAAGGCCACCTCGAAATTTGATTTCGTGGCCGTCAACCGCAATAGGATAATTTACATCGGTGAACCCGCTAATTCTGCCGAATCGACTTCTATCGAAGATGGCTCCGTAGCTAAACCGGGCGGCCTCGATTAACCCCGCCTTTTTTTCGGTCCATCGTTTCATGCCCAAAAAATAAGCTCAACACGGCTGTTCCGCTTTGCACAGTCAGTGCCAAACTCACCAAACAGTACCAGTCTATCCTTAGTACCATTGTCCGAATAAAAAAAGTACCTCTGATGGGTTCCCTCTATGGCCAGGGGCGGTATACTGTGGCTGAAGTTAATAATAGATAGGTTTACTCAAGGAAAGGAACTACCATGGCTTTACAGTTATCACCCAGACCAAACGATATGCTTGAGGGTAACACCAGGCTCAAGCAGGTAAAGGTCTTCGTCTGCACTGAGACCTGCAACCTTAATGGGTACACCTATTGCCTGAATCACCAGCGACTGCTGGACACGCTTAACCAGGGTGCAGTGGCCAATGCCACACCCCTGGGCAAAGACTTTTTACCGCTGGTACAGGCCGAGGTTTCCTTTCCTAACGGCGACATAAAAACTACAACGGAGGCAAATGTCAGAAAATCCAACATTCTATTTGTGGGTGAGAAGAGCGAAAGCCAACCAGCCATCCCGGAATCTCAGGACAGGCAACTTACCTATCGCGTCAGGCCCAAAGCCCCACTGGCTGTTGAGATACACCTTCCTTTATACGTCCTGAGAGGCCAGATATACGGCGAGGCCTGGCAGCAGATTTTGGACGTAGTCGATAGAGCCGACAAATTTATTGCGCTGACCAACTGCGAGGTAAGGCGCGTACTGGATAATGCGGAGTTGAAATTCGATTTTATCGCCGTCAACCGCGATAAAATAGTTTACGTAGGTGAACCGGCCAAAGCATCCGAATCGTTGCTGCCGATTTATTAACCGCTTCTTCGGCTCCAGCTTGCCCGATTCCTGTTCTACAAACCGCGAGGTACACTTTGTACGTAGTACTATTGTCCTAAACTAAAAGAGTACCTTCGTTTAGTTCGCTCTATCGCAAACGAGCGTTATACTGTAGGTACAGTCAACAAAAGATAAGTTGTCAGAGGAAGGAACCGCGTTGGCTTTACAGTTGCCGCCACGTCTGAACGACGCCCTTGAAGGCAATGCTAAGCTCAAGCAGGTCAGGGTGATGGTCTGCACCGAGACATGTGCCTTTAACGGATTTGCCTATCGTGGGGAAAATCAACGCCTCCTCGATACACTTAATCAAAACGTACTATCCAGCTCTATGGCATTGGGCAGAGAGTTTTTACTGTTGGTCAAGGTTGAGGTGTCCTTCCCAAACGGAGTAAAGAAGAGCACGAGAGAGGCACTCATCAGAAAATCCAGTATTCTTTTTGTAGGGGAGCAGCAAGAAAGTCAATCCGCGGTCTCGGAATCCAATAACAGGCAGCTCAACTATCGCCTTAAACCGAAGACTCCTTTGCCCGCCGAGATACATCTTCCATTATATATCCTGAAAGGCCAAATATACGGCGAAGCGTGGCAGCAAATGTTGGATGTAGTAGACAAAGCTGATAAATTCATCGCCCTGACAGATGTGCAAATAATCCACACCGCCGACAATACTGAACTAACATTCGATTTTGCAGCGGTAAACCGCGACAAAATTGTTTACGTTGGTGAACCCGCCAGTTCCGCAGAACCAGCCGCCTGAAGCCTAATCCTGTATCCACCGGAAAAACTCTCAGTCTACAATAGCATCGGATATTTCCCCAGAAATTCCCCCTTGACAACTACTTCTGATATGAGCATACTGAAAATCGAAAATGCCTAAAAGACGCAAACCGCCGATAATCGAGAGACGCGATCTCGATATCAACGGCCGAATTATTTTCTATACCCTGCGTCGGAGCTTCCAGGCGCGTCGCCTCCGGCTGGAAATCAGTCCCAATACCGGCCTCGCCGTGGTGGTACCGCACTCTTATTCCCTCCGGCACTTGCCCGATTTTCTGGAAGCCAGGAAACGCTGGATATCGAGGCAGCTAACCAGGCTGGAGCAGGAGAAAACGATGCCGTCGCCGAAGCAGCTCGCACCCGGAGCTGCCCTGCCATATCTTGGTCGCGACCTGTTCCTGGTGAAGCAGGAGAAACTTCGGGGACACGACGTATACAGACAGGAAGACAAGCTGATTGTCCAGTCCGATTTATTTGCCAACGGCCTGCTGGAGCCGGCGCTGGAACGGTGGTACCGTGCTGAGGCGGCTGTCCTGATTACCGGAATCGCCGACAGGCTCAGTTCACGTATCGGCATCGGCTATCGGAGAATCATCATCCGCGGCCAGAAAACTCGCTGGGCCAGTTGCTCACGTACTAAAAGACTCAGCTTCAACTGGAAGCTGATTATGGCACCGGAACCCGTAATTGAATACGTCGTCATCCACGAGCTTCTCCACCTCCAGGAGATGAACCATTCGGAGAAGTTCTGGGAATTAGTAGCCAGACACTGCCCGCGCTGGCGGGAGCACAAAAAGTGGCTCAAGCAGCACGAGTCCGACCTTACCACCCGGCTATGCGTCCCATCCCAAACTCCACCCGCTAGCGAACAGCTCAGGCTGATGTAAATCCCTATCGGAGCGGTGATTCTCCGGCTTTGGATTAAGCCAGATTTCTCGACCCGATTTTCACGCAATTTTCCGATTTTCTTCACGGTATTTTCAAATTTACCTGCTATGATTGTTGTTTATGAGGGGGACCGCCACACCGAATTTCGGGGGCAGTCAGTAAAGAAAAAGGAGGACTAAACAAAATGGTATATTTCAGTGTTTATTGCGACCCGGTACCCGGCCAGGAGGAAGAACTGGACCGGTTCATTGTAGATAAAGCCAATAAGTTCTGGACCAGCCAGGCCGGCGTGAAAGGCTACCACGTCTACGCCGATAAGCTGTTGGGCTGGCCGGAACGGACTATCATGATACAGGTGCAGGACCTGGGCAGCCTGCAGCGAATTCTCGATAGCGCTGAGCACAAGCGCCTGCGGCGGGAGTTCATGTCCAATATCTCCCGGGCGGAGAGTCAAATCCAGGACGAAATCGTCTGAGCCCACGGCTAACGGCGGTCACCCCTCGGCTTCGCAGCCGCTAATCGCGCTTAACGCAGCCCCTTCTCGTAAAACGCAATCTCTCGGCAAATCTTAAAACCCAGCCACTGATAAAGCGCAATCGCCACGGTATTTTGGGTATCCACAGTTATTTCTATCAGCTCCCGGCCCTGATTCTTCAAGTGTAATAGTCCCGCCCGCAGCAGTTGTTTACCCAGGCCTTTGCCGCGATAGCGAGGGGCAACGCCCAGCATGTACACGCGTCCCTTGCGCAATCCTGTTGTCGGCTCCAGTCCGCACTCCGATTCCGTCCAGCAGTAACCTATCACCTCGCCTTCATCCAGCGCCAGGATAATGTCTTCGGGGCAGTTGTTTCTCACCTTCAGCTGCCAGGCGGTATCTTCTACCGTATTCGGATTGTACCCCCATTCGCCGGCAAAGCAGCGGTTCTGGATATCGGACAGCAACTGGACATCGCTATCTTTGAGATACCGGTATCCCCAGTCCATTTTATCGGCGCCCTCCAGGTCTGTCTCTGAAATGTTCAACTGAAGGTCGCAGAACCTTCGGACCGGCTGGAAACCCAGGCTCTGGATGACGGCTACCGGCTCCATTTCCAGCGCCGGAATACCCATGTGAGCTACGGCGGCTCCAACTTGTTTGGCCCTTTTCAGCGCCGGTTGTGCGAGAGCCGTGAGTACAGGTTTCAGGTCTTGAGATGGGTCGACGGCATAGTCGAGCACGGCCCGGTTTATGCCCAGCTCCGGAATTACATTAATGAATCCGACCGTGATACCGTTGGCCTCAGCAAAGAAAAGGTCCTGCCTCACGTTGTATCCCGGCCTGGTCATCAGGTGGGCGAAAACAGCACCGTCTTTAAGCCTCTGGTAAGCCACCGCATCCCCGGCATCCTGAGGCCGGCAGTTCCTTATATTGATTTTATGTGTCATTCTAAACTATTTATTCGCTGTCATCGCGAGCGGAGAGTGGCGATCTCATCATCCCATCCTAACCCGAGATTGCCACGGCCTTCTGCCGAAGGCCTCGCAATGACATATAAAATGTCTTTGCTTTAGCCTTTGTTCATTTAGCATGTTGCGAAATGCCTAGTCAGGCATGTTACTTTGGATTGTATCCAAATGATCACACATACTCCTAAGAGATAGGGCCATATCGGATATTGCACATTGGTCTGGGTGCGTAGTGCTCTGCAATTCTTGCCACCAAGCGCATTCCTCTTCCAAGCAGTCCTCTTTGGTTAATGGGCACTTCATAATATGCCACCTCCAAGGTGATTATAGCACTGGGCTTGAAGGTGTCAATGATAAATACAAGTGGAAGCGGAAAGTCCTTGACAATTAGCACAAAAATGCTACAATTGAACGTAAGAACCGTGTAAAAAGGTGAAATAACCGAGGGACACCTCGGATATACACTGAAACTTGGAAAAGGAGGTTATAAGTGGCAAGTGTATTTGATGTTGCGCAATATATGCTAAAAAAACAAGGCGTAATGTCTGTTATGAAATTACAGAAACTTGTTTATTATTGCCAAGCTTGGTCACTTGTATGGGACGAGAAGCCTCTTTTCGATGAAAAAATCCAAGCTTGGGCAAATGGCCCAGTTGTGCGCGAACTTTATGATTTGCACAAAGGGAAATTTGAAATAGCCTCGCTTACCAAAGGCAATCCTGCCAATTTAACACAAACAGAAATAGATAATATTGATTCTGTTTTGGAATGTTATGGCGATAAGA
>Ga0214474_1000231_pt1 | contig 29115 bp, 20 predicted proteins | sample RVTome_2_FD_187335 | JGI IMG/M metagenome (GOLD analysis project Ga0214474, IMG submission 187335) | Soil microbial communities from uranium-contaminated site in the Upper Colorado River Basin, Wyoming, United States - RVT95D214 HiSeq ... | reverse complement strand
GAGCGCCATGACGGAGCTTGCCATAGGAAAGAGTATCGAGGATGCGCTGATGGTCTCGGAAGATGACATTGTGGAAGCCCTGGACGGGCTTCCCGAATTTAAGCTTCACTGTTCTAATTTGGGAGTAGCTGGGTTGAGAATGGCCATTATGAATTACTTCGAAAACAGTGCCAGGAAGGCAGCGGACAGGGATAAACAATAGGCAATTATCGTGAAACCTTGTCGGAGAGACGGGTAAGGGCGTAGCTTCACTTTTTAAATAAACATCTGATTTCGGAAGCATGGCGCATTGGAGAACTATTCAACGAATGTAAGTACGTCCCGGACTCCGTCTTCAATCATCAGAAACATGCAATGCATTGGTAAAATGGAAAATTTGAGCGGTATGTGCTTGGGCCGCGGCCCGAATGTCGCCGTACGGAGCGTACCGCGCCGATAATAAAAGAAGTTTTATGATCTCGCGCATGAGCGGTCTGTACGGCTTCTCAAACAGGAAACGGTAGAGGCAGTTCCGCGCGCATTGCCACCAATTGTTCTCGAGGAAGATCCATTGGACGGGCATGCCCAGTTCCCGCTCAAGACGCCGTCTCCAGGATTCATAACAAAACATGATGTCCGAGATCGCCACTCGCTTTCCTTGTTTAACCTCAGCCTGGATCTTCGACAGATTCCCACACCAGTCCCTGTTGATATCGTTATAGCGACTGTATCCCCCCGACTGCAGTCTATCCATCAGCCTACTTTTACCACTTCCCGGAAGCCCGGCGATCCCTATCACACTCATGCTCGTCTCCCCACGTGGTTTGCGCATATAAAGCCCACCATCGGCGTCTGGCTGCTGCCATCGTGCGGCGCAAACCTTTTTTCTACAAAAGGTGGTATTTTATATATTGCTGTAAGGCAGAAGTCAATATATATGTTACCGGAACCCGAAGGAGTCAACGTGGTCGGCATAATCCGGCACTTTGATGAGAAACAAGGTCAGACCTTGCATGAGGGCAGCTTAATCATTGTCACACATGAAGATTCTCCCCCCGGTTCCCTTCCAAGAGTGCACGTTTAGATTTAACTTTCGCAATGAAAATATTTATGCTATTATGCTAGCAATATGCAAAGAGAATCCTTCGTTTTAAGCATGACCAAATTAATCTTTACGAGGCCCGCATGAATAACTCAATCAACCCAATACCTGATGTAACGCTGGAACAACTTCCCGTACGCTTGCGAAACGCCGCCGCTCGTGCGGGTTGGACAATCCTCATGCCCGTTCAGGCACGGGGCATTCCTTACTTGCTTGCAGCACGAAATATGATGATCCAGGCCCGTACCGGCAGCGGTAAAACCGGCGCGTTTGTTTTACCCATGCTGGAGCGGCTCGATTCAGCGAAACGTCACTGTCAGGCGCTCATCCTCGTGCCCACGCGCGAACTGGCCCGGCAAGTGTCGCAAGCAGCCGAAATGCTGTGCGGCACAGCAGGCTTTCGTGTTGTCGCTGTGTACGGCGGCGTCGGGTATGGCGAGCAAATAGACGCATTTCGCCACGGTGCGCACATTGTCGTCGGCACGCCGGGACGCATACTCGATCATCTTCTCAGGCGGACACTTTCTCTTGAACATCTTGAGATGCTCATTTTTGATGAAGCCGACCGCATGTTGTCCATGGGTTTTTACCCCGACATGAAAAAAATGCAGAAATACCTTCCTGCTCGCCGTATCCATGGCTGTATGTTCTCGGCAACCTTCCCGCCCCATGTCGTCCGCACCGCGAGTGAATTCATTCATAAACCGGAATTCATCTCCCTGAGCGAAGACCACGTGCACGTCACCGACACCGAGCACGTCTTCTATGCCGTACCCGGCATGGACAAAGATCGTAGCCTTATTCGTATCATCGAAATTGAGAACCCGGCTTCAGCCATTATTTTCTGCAATACCAAAGCTGAAGTACATTATGTGTCAACCGTCCTGCAAAATTTCGGTTATGACGCGGATGAATTGACAGCCGATCTGCCACAGAAGGATCGCGATCGGGTTCTAGAGCGTGTTCGCAAGAAGACGCTTCGATTTCTGGTGGCCACCGATGTGGCCGCCCGGGGGCTCGACATCCCTAATCTCTCTCATGTGATTCAATACGAACCGTCCAAAGATTTAGAGGACTATATCCACCGGGCCGGGCGAACGGGCCGAGTTGGCGCGGCGGGTGTTGCCATATCGCTGGCAACCCGCCTTGAAACATTCGTTGTCGACCGTATCGCCAAACGTTTTAGTATCGATCTGCAAGAGAGGCCTTTGCCGACGGATGCTGACGTAGCCGCCGTTGTTACAGAACGGGTAACGGCCTTGCTCGAAGCCCGCCTGCGCGATCGGGACGCGCAAAAAACCGAACGCAGTAAGCGATTTGTTTCGCTGGGCCGCAGTTTGGCTGAAAATGAAGACGAGTCCGCCATCATTGCCATGTTGCTGGACGATTATTATCAGCAGATGCTCCACGCCCCCTTACCGCAACCCTCTGAACCCTCTAAAGCACCCGCAGACAAAGGACAAAAGAAGCCGGCAGCGAGCCGCAATCGTCCCCGCCCTAGGAACAAAAAAAGGCGATAGCCGTGTCAATTAGGCTTTGCCCCTTCTTCGAAACTATTTGAGTTAGAAAGTTAGAGGATATATAAGGGGAGATCAAAATTATCAAAAACTCAATTCAGCTGTAAGGTGAAAAATTTGAGCAACGTCCCCGACCCCCTCCTAATCTCCTCCCCTATAACCCTGCCTGCTTCTTGAGCATCTCTAGAATGAGGGGAATAGCCACCCGTTCATATACCGATTTGCCTATTGCCTTTAACGAATCTAATGATTTGGATAGTACTGACCAACGCTGTTGACCTTTAGCTTCTCTAGCAAGTTCCTTAGCGTATGTTTCAGCCTGTTCGCGTTCTTCTGCGGAAAGAGCAAGACCATCAAGGCTCGCTAATACTTTGCTTATTTCAACCTCGACTGTCTGGGACAATACAGTGTTTACATTAACTACAATTTGAGGGACAGCGCTAGCAGGCACTTTCTCTAATGCACTGGAAGGAGGAGAAATTTCAAATTCTTCTATCGCATCCGAGAGGATTTGCTCAGCTAAGGACAGATCATCTTCGAATACTCTTTGATCCCTAGAGCTCCAACGGAATTCTTCCGGAGTCACACGGGTTTCCCAAAAGTAAAGATGCGAAAAACGTCTTGTGTAATCGTGGTCTTTGCCAAGCAATTCACCTAGGCTTTGTTTAATACGCTGTTGCCAGGCAAGAAATGTTGGCGAAAAGGCGTTTTCACTTCCCTGTCGAAATGCGGCAATTTGATCTCGTCCTTCAGTGATACGTTTAACATGAAGTTTTTTACGCTCATCCACAAGAATGCTCCTCAATTATCTTACAGGCAAATTGGTTTTCGTAGTTACTACATAACTTATTTATTATATTTATTCAGCAAAATATTTGAAGCCGAAAAAAATGTCGAACAGATCCCCGCCCCAAATTATTATTTTTAAGTAACGATACTGTTGAGGCGTTCCTGGAAGGGCGGAACTCTTCTCGGAATCGCTTTCAATTGATTGTTCGGCCTCCCATCACGGATCATCCGATTCTCGCAGTTTCTTAAGAGTGGCTTCCGCTATCTTGAGCCTACCACCTATCTTTTGGAGTTCCTCAATCAAAAGAATCACAACTTCCCTGAGGCCCTTTGCTGTCGGGTGTGCTTTTCTTTTTTCCGACATTATAACCTCGATCTGCTTTCGCATAGTCTCATAAATCGCAGCGTTATCTGATTTGCGGATGGCGAAAAACATCCTACCAGATGCTGTTGTGTCGGTAATCCAGCGAGGCGTCACCGTAATTAGACCATTGTCCTCATTCGGGTCCCGTGCAAAACATGAGAGTGACAGAGCACCGCTTAAGCAGTAAATGAAAAGCCGCTGCTGTTGCTGTTGGGTGAGCAGGTGACCGTACTTCAACTCCGCGAATTGAGGTATCGAGGTATTTATTAGGTCATTGTATCCCAGTTCATGGGCTGCCTTTAAGAGATCTGGTGGTGCAAATACAAGAGTGATTCTCAAATCATCGTTATCTGTCATCGCTTTTTTCACTACGTTCTGAAGAATGGCTCCTTTTGTGGGGTCGAGCAGATCAGCAAAATTGTGGCCCGTCATTATGATTTCTTTGCACTGGTTATTGATCACTCTATCGAAGTTGTATGGGCTTCTGTTGATGCCTACGCCAGCCGGAATCCCACGTTCCACAATTGGATCGCTGTTTTGTTCCCGTTTGAGGGTCATTGTAAAATGCTCCCTGCCAGCGCTCAGCCAATCGTGTCCATCTATGTTTACCTTACATCCGGCTGCGTCTAACTCGGCCGCTAAACTCCTTCGGAGTTCTGGAGAGCCATCAAATCTCTCGATATGTCTACTCCCAATATCGCTCGGAATGCGCGCGTTTCCCATTGCCACGAATACTGTATGTTTTGGATTCAAACCCCAGGCCAAACCACCTTCTAGCAAAACATTCGGTCTGGCTTGCACGGCCGGCCCGGCCTCTACCTGTGTGTCAGATTTACGCTTGAGTTCGTAGCGGAGGAAAACCACTTCATCTGGAGTCATCAAAACTAAGACAGCCCTGTTCTTGAGTGCTTTCTTGACAATCTCAGACACGTATGGATTTGGCTCTCGACACAGCGTCTTCACGTGGCTCCATTCCAGGACGTTTAAGCCTAACGCCCGCAGGAACATCCGCATTCCTGCATTAGCGTCTTCATCCCTGCCGTGCACAAGGTATATTTCGCTGATCATTTTCTTCCCGGTTTGATCAACCATTACCACCCCTCATATGAAAGAAATGGGGACGTTGTCAAAAATTATCAAAAACTTACCTCATCTGTAAGGTGAAAAATTTGATCAACGTCCCTGACTCTATTTCTCTAGATCCTCTAAGATGTTTTTATTCCTGACTTTGTGGAATAATATTAGACACAGCTAAAGCCAGACCTGCAGCTATCTTTTTCATAGTAAGATTGGGGACATCCTCCTGAAGTAAAATATTTCCGTGGTAGGGATTATTTGTTGAGTGTTGCCTCTCATAAGAAAGTATATTGGAGGTAATAGTGGGACGTCTCCTTATTCTATCTATTTCATCACGGGGGACTACTGCAACTCCTGCCTTAAATTGTATTTCCCCATTCTCTTTTCTTTGGTCCAGAGTAAACCTAGCAACAGAGGAATTATCTTCCCAGTTGATGGATTGTTCTATCCAACCATCATTTCTGGTATGTTCCCTTTTAAAGTAGAAGAGATGGGAGGCTACTGACCCATCAGCAACCAGATACTGACTATTTGGAATCCCTTTTATGCAATTATCCGGAAAGCTCATCTTTCAGGAATTTGAGAGAGCAAAATTAAAAAGCCATAAGAATAATGGACTAATATTTATGTTTGAAATATAGCCAGACGCACTGACCTCCCCTAAATTCTTGCTTGAAACCAAATACCAACCTGAATCTTCAGGATTGGGTTCAATATTGAAACCGATTCTGAAATTGCTAAATATCCATTCAATTAAGACAGAGCCATCATCAACATTGAAAGCTTGCAATGGAGGAAGATGTCCTAAGTCAAATCCAAATCCCTGAAAGTCCGAAATCGTTTCCTGGATAATTAACAATAATTCTCTAGCACTTTTTGCAACTTCCTCCTCCCCCGTTTGGTGGATATTATCCCATGCCAATCTAATTAGACTTGAACCTTCTCGTAGTGATAGGAAGCGAGTTTCGGGTCTTCCGCTTACTGTTTTATTAGGGGGTTCGGCAGGGGGAAAAGCAGACTCTCGAGGAAGTATGTATATTATTTTAGAGTCGGTTTCCTGACAATAATTGTCTGTCATATTACCTGCGGCTCCATAGCTTTATGAAGACGATCAGTTATGCACCATTGAATAAGCCTAGTTGCACGTGAATTGAAATAATCGAGTTTTTCTATCGCAGCACTGATTTCAATTTTATTAGAGTTATAAAAATCACTATCAATCATAAAACATTCTTCGCTATCATTAGCTGCCTTGACTAATTTCGTTATCATTCTAACTATACTTTTTTCATCTGACAAATTAATTTCATATGAACTTTCGTGGCTCTGCACGTCATTTCCAACATCTGGGGAACCCATCACTCCCAATATATATGGCGTAAGTAGATCATTCCAGTTAATATCACTTAGACCTAATACTGATCGTCTTATGACATCGATATACCTTAATCCTATTCTTGTATAATAGGCAGGGGAGTAAATATCAACTAGCTTGCCCAAAAGGCCTACCAACTTGTCTCTAAATTCTTCCCATCTTTTGTATTTATTTGCAGTTAAAGCTATAAAACTGCGCGTTAAATTCACCTTCCATTGGCCATCTTCAGAAGAGAATTCATAATTCTTATTTCCAGAAGACTGAACCATCTGTTTCACAAATTCAAGAGGAATTGACGATGCGTCTACGCCTTTAGGAACCTGCACATTAAATAACGATGCTTCTGATAAATTTGGATAATCACTACGTAACCTATCTTGAAAATCAGCTGGAACTTCAGAGTCGATTTTAAGAATAGGAGGAAACCTTAATTGGCAAACAACTTGGTCAAGAGGGTTTTTCTTATATATCACCCTTTTCACTTCAGGAAATGGCATTCTTTTACACCATTAAATTAATGTTGATATAGTCTATATTTTATCAAATAGTATAAAAATCACAATAATTTTAATTATTATACAATATTTAATTCGAGTTTGGAAGATGATTAAAGGTGGCTCGGGACGTCAAAAGGGAAAGAGGTCAGTGAAGAGTTTCAAACCCCCAACGTCCTTTGCCAGGCCGCTTTCAGCTTATAGATATCCCCCTGGATGATCTTTTGCCCTTTGAGGCCAATCACGACGAATGCCCTGCCCTTGGTCACCTTGCCGATCTCCCCTAAAGAAATCCCCTTCATCATAGAGAGGAATGCCTTCTGTTTTGCAGGATGGACAGTCACGATGAACCTGCTCTGGGATTCAGAAAAGAGCAGATAGTCATCCCGCTCTATCCCCTCGGCAGGGACCTTCGCCAGATCCACCTCCATCCCGAATCCGCCGGCAAAGGCGCTCTCAGCCAGCGCCACCCCCATGCCCCCGTCGGAGCAGTCGTGGCACGAGGCAATCAGCCCCTCCATCATCGCCCTATGGAGCCTGTGATAAAGCTCCTTTGCCTGCTCAGCCCGCACCTGCGGCACCTGATTGCCGATGCAATGGTGCATGGCAAGATATTCCGATCCCCCCAGCTCTTGATAAGTCATGCCCACGATATAGACGATATCGCCGGGCTTCTTCACATCCAGGGTATCAAGGTGTCAGGCCTTGAATGATGACTCAAATGCTTTCGGGTATCAAGGGGTATCAAGGTGTCAGGCCTTGAATGATGACTCAAATGCTTTCTAGGGCTAGTAAACATAGTAAACAACGTCCCCACTTTCCCACTTTATTTTTTCGCAATAGCGGTAATCCAATTTTTTTGAGGAATATTATCAATTTCAACGATATGGTATCCCGCTTTAGTTAGGAAGTCTTTGTATTCATCTGGAGTATGAAGCTGCATATCAAGCAATTTAGCCCATTTCGTATTTCGTTTTTCGAATTTATCATCCTTGTAAACTTCATTGACAATTAAAAAGGTTCCTCCTGGTTTTAAAACACGCTTAATTTCTTTTAGATCGCCGATTAAATTCGGCCAAAAATAGTAAGATTCAAATGCTGTTGCAAGATCGAACATATTGTCTGCAAACGGCAAAGATGAAACAGTTCCGTCCTTTATTTCAACCAAGCCCTTTTTTATAAGTGCCTTATTTACCTTCTTTGTTAATTGAACCATATCTTCGGAATAATCGATTCCATAAACTTTTCCCTTTGGAGTAGACATAGCCAACTCCTGAACGGCCTTGCCCCCACCGCAGCCAATATCGAGAATGGTTGCATCAGGTTCAATAGAAATGTGACTGAGCCCCCAGTGCCTAACTCTGTTATGGCCTAAATTCATAGTTCTGCCGACAAATTTTCCAAATCGGCCTGAAGGTTTCCTGCATTGCTTTACGAATTTTTCAGCAAATCCCATGAAATACTCCTTAATTGCTCTAACAGAGTTAATACGTGGAAAATTTTCCGGCTATTTTTATAGCAAAGCATAACAAAGGGAAATATATAATTTTTTAAGGTTTTACACCCCCAATGTCCGCTGCCAAGCGGCTTTCAGCTGATAGATATCTCCCTGGATAATCTTTTTCCCCTTGAGGCCGAGCACGACGAATGCTTCGCCCTTGGTCACCTTGCCGATCTCGCCTAAAGAAATCCCTTTCATCATAGAGAGAAATGCCTTCTGCTTAGCAGGATGGATTGTCACCACAAACCTGCTCTGTGACTCTGAAAAGAGAAGATAGTCATCCCTCTCTATCCCCTCAGCCGGGACCTGCCTGAGATCCACCTCCATGCCGAAACCGCCGGCAAAGGCGCTCTCTGCCAGGGCCACTGCCAATCCGCCGTCAGAGCAGTCATGGCACGAGGCTACTGTCCCTTCCATGATAGCTGTATGGAGTTTCTGATAGAGCTCCTTTGCCTGCTCAGCCCGCACCTGCGGCACCTGATTGCTGACAAGATCATGCATGGCCAGGTATTCCGATCCCCCCAGCTCTTGATAAGTCATGCCCACGATATAGACGATATCGCCGGGCTTCTTCACATCCATGGTCACGGCCTTGCGCACGTCATCAATCTTGCCGAGGACGGAGAAGAGGACCGTCGGCGGTACGGAGATCTTCTCTGCACCGGCCATAAAGTCGTTCTTCATGCTGTCCTTACCCGAGATGCAGGGGACCTGAAAGGCGATGGTGTAGTCTGACAAGGCCTTGTTCGCCCTGACGAGCTGCGCGAGCTTGTACTCGCCGTCCGGGGTCTTTGCCGACTGCACCGGGTCGGGCCAGCAGAAGTTATCCAGCCCCACCATCCTGGCCGGGTCGCCCCCCACGGCCACGTTGTTCCTGACTGCCTCATCGATGGCGCACGCCATCATTGGGTAGGTGTCGATGTCGCTGTAGCGGGGACATATCCCATGGGAGACCACTATCCCCTTTAAGGAATCCAAGAGCGGCCGGAGAACAGCGGCATCCCCCGGGCCGTCCGCTTTCTCGCCTACCAGGGGTTTGATCGAGCTCCCGCCCTGGACCTCGTGGTCGTACTGGCGCACCACCCTTTCCTTGCTGCAGATGTTGAGCCGGGAGAGCATCCCTTCCAGAGTCACGGTCAGGTCCGGCGGCACTGAGAAATCAGGCTCGGGGTTTTTGGGGCGTTTCCACGTAGCCTTAAGGTCCAGGCGCGGGGCGCCGTCTTGGAAGAACTCCATGTCGAGATAGGCAACGGTCTCCCCATGCCAGAGGCAGTGGAATGCCGTGCTTTTGGTAAAGCGGCCGATTTGTGTAGCCTCTACTGCCATCTTGGCAGCAAGCGCTAAAAACTCTGCTATCTTTTCAGGTGCCACGGACACGGTCATCCGCTCCTGCGATTCCGAAAGCAGTATCTCCCAGGGGTCGAGGCCGGAGTACTTGAGGGGCGCGCACTCAAGATGGATCTCGCACCCGCCCGGTCCCTTTGCCATCTCGCCGACTGACGAGGAGAGCCCTCCTGCCCCGTTGTCGGTGATGGCCGTGTAGAGGCCGCGATCGCGGGCCATGAGGAGGAAGTCGGTCATCCGCTTCTGGGTAATAGGGTCTCCGATCTGCACGGCGCTCGTGGGTGAGGCCTCGTGCAGCTCTTCCGAAGAGAAGGTGGCGCCGTGGATCCCATCCTTGCCGATGCGCCCCCCCACCATCACCACCAGATCACCCGGATGGGCCTCTTTGATATGCGACGGCTCGCCCTTGATCATCCTCGGCATGATCCCGCAGGTGCCGCAGTAGACCAGGGGCTTGCCCACATACCGCCTGTCAAAGACGACGCTGCCGTTCACGGTGGGGATCCCGCTCTTGTTCCCCCCGTGCTCCACTCCCTCCCTGACACCATCGAATATTCTCTTGGGGTGCAATACCCGCTCTGGTAAGGGCCCGGACCAATCAGGCGGGGCAAAGCAGAAGACGTCGGTATTAAAGATCAGCTTGGCCCCCTTGCCTGTCCCAAAGGGATCGCGGTTGACCCCCACGATGCCGGTCAGGGCGCCGCCGTAGGGGTCGAGGGCCGAGGGCGTGTTGTGGGTCTCCACCTTGTAGGCAAGGCTCCATGCGTCGTTAAAGGCCACCACGCCGGCGTTGTCCGTAAAGACCGAGAGGCAGGGGTCTTTTTTTCCCAAAGAGCGCCTGATGGCCTCGGTGGAGCCTTTGATATACGTGTCAAAGAGGCCGTCGATCACCTCCTCCTTGCCTGTACCATCCCTATAGGTAATGCAGGCCTGGAAGATCTTGTGCTTGCAGTGCTCGGACCAGGTCTGCGCAATGGCCTCCAGCTCCACGTCGGTGATTTGCGCGCCGATGCCGATCTCCTGTCGTTTCTTTTGTAATTCCTCTGTTTTGAAATAGCCTTGAATCGCCTTCATCTCTGCCAAGGTCAGGGCCAGCAGCCGGTCCCTGCTGAGCAAGAGGAGCGCTTGGTCTTGGATACCAAGGTCGAACCGCTCTACTTTTCCGCCCTTGAGCCCTGTTACCTTGGGCACGAAGATCCCCATCCCTTTTTGGGGATCCCATTCTTTACGGCCCCTGATCTCAAAGCGGTTGATCAAGGGGTTGCCGAGGAGTTGCGTGGCGATCCTTTCAGCCTCAGCCTGGGAAAACCGTCCCTGGATCAGGTACTGGCGGGAGGTGTAGACCTTTTCTTCATCCTTTAATTTAACAGTCAGGCAGGCCTCCAGGGCCTCGCAAGCAGTCCTGCCCACATTGTCCGTCACCCCGGGCAAGAGCCCCACCTCTATAACCCAGTCGAAGTCCTTGGCCAGGGGGCGATCCGCAGACCAGCCCTGGGTGATGGGATCGCTGTAAGCGTCGCTGCCTAAGAGCTCAAGCTGGGCCTTGGTGAGAGAGGCATCAATGGTGTAGCAATCAATGGTGCGCACCGATTCCACTGCCAGCCCGAGATCGTTTCTGATCCTCGCTGCCTGCTTTTCACCCAAGGAGTCCCGCAATCCCTGTTTAAAGGCCACCTCTATCCGGTGTGGCATACCTTAAATCCCGTCCTTTCATACAAAGTTTTTTTGAAATATGCGTTATCCATCTCTTGCCTTGGTACTGTTTTGAACCTTCCTCTCCCCTTTGGGGAGAGGATTGAGGTGAGGGGGAGTTAGCCTTCTTATTCTTAAGGCTCTTTCGATAGCTTCATAGACCCCCTCAATATTGGTTAGTATGTCTCTGTCACTAAACCTTATTATCTCTACACCGAGTTTGCTCAGCTCTCTTGTCCTGACTTCGTCTCGCTGTTTGCGCGTATCTTCATAATGTTGTCCGCCATCAGCTTCAATACCCAGTCCATACTCCGGAGCATAAAAATCCAGTATATATCCGCCAATCGGAAATTGCCGTCTGAATTTTACCCCAGCTAGTTTCCGATTTCGCAATGCCGCCCAGAGTTTCTTCTCTGCATCGGTCTGGTTTCGCCTTAGTGTTTTGCATTTGCCAATATTCTTTCGTTTCATTCCCCCTCACATTGAACCCCTCACCACCGCCCTCTCCCCTAACAGACTGTGTCGCAATTACATTTTAGCACCAAATATCCCTTCTCCCCTTATTTTAAAGGGGAGAAGGGTGCAGTCCCGCGCCGCTTTGCATAAATCATAGACTACGGGATGCCACAAGGCGGCAGATGAGGGGGTTACAATAAAAACAATATGTTAAATACTTTTTAATTGAACCCCTCACCCCCACCCTCTCCCCACTGTCGAAGATCCCGCCATCCTCGGCGGGGACGTGGGGCGAGGGAAATATTCTCCATGACCTCGGCAACCCTCTGGTTAAATGTCACACGCCGGCCGCGATCAGGGCCTTGACCCTCTTTTCTATCTCGTCCCTGATGAGACGCATGAATTCCAAGGGCTTGCCTGCCGGGTCCTCCAGCTCCCAGTTCTCGGCCCTGCCAGCCGGGGTCAAGGGGCAGCTCTGTTCGCACCCCATCTGCACGACGAGATCAAAGGGGCGTCCTTCATCCTCGATCTCACCCATGCCCCTGGGCCTGCGGAAGGCAAGGTCTATCCCTCGCTCTGCCATGGCCTCGATGGCCAGGGGATTGACCTCTGACGCTGGCTGATCGCCTGCGCTCTGGGCGTCGAACTTATCACCGCCGTAATACTGCAGAAAGGCCTCTGCCATCTGACTGCGGCCGGCGTTCTCGCGGCAGAGAAACAGGGCGCGCCTGCGCGCCGAGAATGCGTTTGTCAGCTCCTCACCCTTCTCCTTGGCGTCGGCCAAGGCAGTAGGGTGGCGCGATATGGCCTCCGGCTCCTCCATCTGGCGAAACCCTAAGAACCCCTCGTAGCGCGCGCCCACGGCGTCAAAGAAATACTTGGCAGTGAGGCTGGTGCCGGTGAAGAGATCTTTGCCCTTGGTCGCCCCCACTGCCAAGAGGAATCCCTTCCGGAAGGGGGCCTTGGGGTCCGTGAGTTTCATGATATACCGCCTGGCCCACAAGGTCTGCGAGCGGTCGATCAGCGCCTTTAATTGGGCCGATGGGCCGTAAAAGAATATGGGGGTGGCGATCACCACGACGTCTGCCCTGCGCAGGAGATGGTAGATCTCCCGCATATCGTCATCGTGTTGACGGCAGAAGCCGTGCTGCTCGCAGAAGCGGCACTCCTGGCATGGTGCGATATTTTTAAAGGCCACATCGACCTTGAGCACCTCCGCCCCCTTGGCCTGAGCGCCCTCGAGAAAGGCGGAGAGGAGGAGGTCAGAATTGCCTTGCCTGCGCGGACTTCCCATGAGACCCAGGACAAACATCTGCTCACCTCTTCACAGGCTGTTGAAAAATGCCCATCTGCTGCGTTTCTCTCACCCTTCGTCGTTGCGGCGTACGCGCAAGTACGCCTCACTCCTCAGGATTTCGAGGGCTCCCACAAGCGGGATTTCACAAAGCTTAACTTGCATCTAGGCATTTTTGAACAGCCTGAGTAAAATCACTTCTTCAACGCCCGGTTCACCGCCTGTTTGGTGAAGTAACCGGCCCGGTGCATCAGGGTATCATGAAACTGCCAGTCCACATTCATGGTGGCCAGGCACGGGTAGTTGTGATGGAGGATGCCGCTCTTTTCCTCGGCATCCGCCACCTTTGTCCCCTTCAACGCCTCGGCCACGAAATAGGTGCTGCCGCAGGGGGCGCTCCTGATCACCCGCACCTCCTTTACCCGGTCGGCCTCCACAACGATCTCGATTTCGGGGTCGCCGAATAGACGGGCAAACTCCTGTATGAGCGGATCTTGAGCATCACCTTTCTTTAAGGCGCAAAAGGTAACGGGAAAGACGACGTCGACCCCCATCTTTTGAAAGACCCGCTCCACTTGTTTGGCCAGGCCAGGGGGGAGCCAGGCGCGGTTGTCAACCGGCGCGATCACCGCCCGAGCGCCTGCGGCCTTGACGATTGCCGGCAGCAGCTCCGCCACGCCGGGGTGTTCTCCGAGGCTGATCACCAAATCCGCCTTCGGGATATTGTCGGGAAGAAATTCCGCGGGGTCCTCCATCATGGTCGGCAAAGAGGGGGTGACCTCCAGGGTTTCTATCTCCCACTGTCCCGGGCCATGCCTTTGCCAGGCCTCGACCATCCTCCGCCCGTAGTTCCCCTGCACGATGGCCAAGAGCTTCATGGGACCTGCTACATCGCCTCCATATCCGTTTCCTCGATCATGCGCCCCAGTTCTTCTTTGATGCCCGCGGGCAGGCCGATGATCTCCAGGGAGAGGAAGCCCTTGATGATGAGGGCTGTCGCCTCCTGCTCCGAGAGTCCCCGGGCCATCAGGTACTCGACCTCCTCCTGGGCGATCTTGCCCACCGCCGCCTCATGCGACATCTCCAGATCGGCTGTCTTGGCTTCCAGTTCAGGGATGGCGTGGATCCTGCCCTTGTCGGAGAGCAGGAGCCCCTTGCACTCGAGGTGCGCCTTTACGCCGCGGTGTTCTCCAATTAGATGGCCCCTGGCGATGATCGTCCCGCCGGTGGAGACGGCGCGTGAGATGACCTCCCCCCGGCACCCTTCTGCCTGGAGGATGATCCGGGAGCCGACATCCATGAGCGAGCCGGCCCTCGCCAAGAGCACCGAATTGAAGGTCGCTATCGCCCCTTTGCCTTTGAGGATTGCCACGGGATACATCTGGAGGTCCCGCGCAGGCACCAGACAGATATAATTGGAAATGAAGGTCCCTCCTTCCTCCACGATGACCGCCGACCGGGGCCTTACCGCCATCTCCTCTCCCCAGTTGTGGATCATCGTAAAGAATACCGTCGACCCCTTTTTCACGAAGAATTCGGAGATGCCGACATGCAGTCCGGAGCGCACACCAGGGGCAGTTGCGCAACCCGTTATGATATTCAGCGTCGATCCCTGCTCGGCGATGATGATGTTGTGGACATCCTGCGCAAGCTTATCCTCGGTAAGATAGAGACAGGCCTGGAGCGGATAGTGAACGTCTGCCCCCGGCAGGGAGCGGATATAGTAGCCGTGCTCCTGGTGTTCCGCTGCCCGTTTGGTAAAGACATCCTTGTCCGCCGCTATTGCCTTCCACCAATATTCCGTCAGTCCATCATATTTTTCCCGGGCCGCCGTAGAGGACATGATCTCCGCCCCGTCAAAGTCGGTGCGGCAGTGGACCACCGAGTGGTCCTTCTGGAAGAAGCTCCCCACCCGCTCCTTGCCGGATGGGTCCACACCGCTCATCAGGAGGACCTTCTGATCCGCAAGCGAGAGCTGGGAGAGATCGTCAAGCTGTGGATGCTCCGTTGCCTTCTCCCGATATATGCTCAGGTCCAGATCACCTGTTTGTTGCGGTTTAGCCTTTTTTTCTTTTGACACTGGGTTTCTCCCCCCGGAAGCAGCGGTTACATTCCTCAAAGCCGCACTCCCTGATGGTAAAGAGTATATCCCTGGGATTGGCCTGGCAGGCGATGCGTCCCTGCATAAGGATATACCCCACATCCACATTCACGTAGTCGAGGATGTGGCCGGTGTGGGTGATAATGAGGCCCGATTTCCTGCGTTCCCGGTACAGCTCCTTCATGGTCTTTTCCCTGTTCGGCTCCCTCTTTCTCCCCAGCAGGTGATTGGTGTATTCCCCGATGAGCACGATATTCTCCAGATCCACCCCGGACTCGGGCTCATCCAAAAAGACCAGGTCGGGATCTTGAAGGATCAGCTGCAGGAGCTCTGCCCTCTTGATCTCCCCTCCGGAAAAGCCGACGTTGATCTCCCGGTCGAGGAAATCCGTCAGGTTGAGGTGCTTGGCATACTCCTCCAGGAATTTACCATTCCTCTTGGCGCTGGACTCGATCAGCCTGCGGAGCTTCACCCCCCGGATGGCCGGCGGGCGCTGAAAGGATATGCCGATGCCCATCCGCGCCCGTTCATCTACCGGCAGCTGGGTGATGTCCTTCCCGTTGAAGAGGATTTCCCCTTTTACCGTGTAGCCTGCAAAACCCATGATGGCGTTCACCAGGGTGGTCTTGCCTGAGCCGTTCGGTCCAAAAATGGCATGGACCTCTCCTTTCCTTAACTGGAGGTCCACCCCCTTGAGGATCTCTTTCTTTCCTACCGATACGTGGAGGTCCTTCACCTCAAGCAGGAATTCATCCGTCATTGTTCCCTCCGTTGATTTTTCGGTGTGGCAGCTTATGGTACGCTATCAATCGTGCGATTACATGATGCCCAGCCAGGACCGGCAGAAAGATTCCATAGTATCATCTTACCCCAGTCGCTTCAACTTCATTCCTTTTAACCTGCAACGCTATCTTTACACACCCAGATCGGAACGGAGGTGGATGAAGTCCAGGATATCGGCGCGGCAGACCAGCCCCTTGATCTTGCCTGCCTCTATGACCGGCACCTGGTGGATCTTGCCGCTGGCCAGCTTGGCGAGGATTTGATTGCCATCTGCCTCCGGAGAGACGGCCTCTAATTTGTCCCGGGGGGTCATGATATCCCTGACCTTGGTCTTATCCCTCTTGTCGGCCGGAACGGCCTTGACATCCTCCAGGCAGACGATCCCTGCCAGCTCACCCGCCTCTGTGACTAAAAAGGATCGTTCCTTCTTCTGGAGGATGTGCTCCTCAATCAGCTCCTGCACGGAGATAGAGCCGTCGATTGTCTCAAAGGCGGTATCCATGAGGTCTTTTGCCCGCACGTCCTTAAGCGTTTCCTTAATGAGGGTATGCCGATATCCCCGAACCGCCGCACTATGGATAAACCAACCGATGAGGGCGGTCCAGAGGCCGTCAAAGAAAAGGCCGCGCAAGATCTGCGAGATGCCGAAGAAGATAAGGAGAAAGGCAATGACCTGACCTGCGACGGAGGCGATGCGCGTGGCACGTTTGATATCACCCGTCCACTTCCAGGCGATGGCCCGCAGGACCCTCCCCCCATCGAGGGGAAATCCGGGGATCATGTTGAACAAGGCGAGGATGCCGTTGATGATGGAGAGGTAGCGGGCGATGGCGGCGATGGGCTCGTTGATCCCCTGCATGCCATGCCACACGCCGAAAAAGAGGGCGGCGATGATAAAGCTCGAGAGCGGCCCTACCAAGGCGATGATGAATTCCTTGGCAGGCGTCTCGGGTTCTTCTGAGATCTCTGCCACACCCCCAAAGAGAAAGAGGGTGATGCTGCGCACCTCCTCACCCCTGCTGCGGGCCACGAGGGAGTGGGTCAGCTCGTGGGCCAATACCGACGAGAAGAGGAGCAGGCTGGCGATAAGGCCCACGAGCCAGGATTGTTGCTGTGGCCAGTGGGGATACTGGCTGGGGAAATAGTGCCGAGCCAAGGCCCAGGTGACCAGGCCGAAGATAAAAAGCCAGCTCGAGTCGATCCTGATCTCGATGCCGAATATCGTGAAGATACGCCATGAAGTACGCATAGCTTCTCTCCTCTCTCCGTCTTAGAGACGTCTCTCCGCCTGGGCCAGTTCCTCCAAGCCCTGGCGATCCACTATCCGGATGCGGGAGCCCTCCACCTGGATCAACCCTTGCCGCGTCATCCGGGTGAGGATGCGCGAGAGGGTCTCAGGGATGGTGCCCAAGAGGCTGGCCAGTTGATTCTTGGCGATATCCAGTTTGAGGTCCTTGCTGCTTTCTCGCTGCTCGCTCACGTAGAGCAGGTATGTCGCAAGCCTTCCCGGCACCTCTTTGAGGGAGAGGTCCTCGACCAACACCGTAAATTTGCGCAAGCGCAGGGATAAAATCGCCAGCATGTTTAAGGCCAGGGAAGGATCCCCCTTGATGAGCTCAATAAAGGCAGCTCGCGGAAAGAAAAAGATCCGGCTCTGCTCGAGCACCTCGGCATGGGCCGGAAATGGCTGCCCCGCAAAGACCGATGCCTCGCCAAAGGGTTCCCCCTCTGCGAACAGATGGAGGATCTGCTCCTTCCCCTCGGGGGAGAGCTTAAAAACCTTTACCTTGCCCGCGATGAGCACGTAGAGGCCGATCCCCTCATCCCCTTCGGAAAAGATCATCTGGCCTCGCTTGTACGTGCGATCGACTGCTATGCGAGCCAGCTCATCGTATTGCCTCTGTGATAGGCCCTCGAACAGGGGGATCGCTGCAATCTCTCTGCTCATCGCCGCGCTTTGCCGTTCCACAGTAAAAAAATAGCATCTCCCCTTGACCTAAGTCAAAGCATATTTCAGCCTGTCCTGATAGTAATGAGGCATTACGCTATACTTCGAGAGCGAGGTGGATGGAATGCAGGCTCAGCGCAAAAGAGAGCAGGAAAAGATTCTTGACTTGGGTCAAGGACTGCCGTCATCCGGTGAGATATAGTGCATCTAACGATAGACGAAAAGGAGGGAGCATATGCAATGTCCGGGACAGGATAGCAGGTTTTGGGGACTGGATGCCATCTTCGAGGTGGCGTGTCGCCAGTGCGGCAAGGAGGTGGAGTTCTTTAAGGATGAACCCACCCGTGCGTGCAAAGGGTGCGGGCTTAAGATCGTCAACCCCAAGATGGATTTCGGCTGCGCCTCGTACTGTCAATTCGCCGAGCAATGCATCGGGGACCTGCCAGCGGAGCTCCTGGCCCAGCGCAAGGACCTCTTTAAGGATCGGGTAGCTGTCGAGATGAAGCGGTATTTCCAATACGACTTTAAACGAATCGGCCATGCAACCAAGGTGGCCAGATACGCGGAAAGGATCGTCAAACAGGAAGGGGGTAATCCCGCCGTGGTGCTGTCGGCAGCCTATCTGCACGATATCGGCATCAAGGAGGCCGAGCGTAAATATGCCGATGCAGAAGTACGCCATCATGAGGAGGAAGGGCCTCCCATCGCCAGGCAGATCCTCGGGAGGCTCAAGGCAGCGGAGGCGTTGATCGATGAGGTATGCGCCATCATCAGCCGCCATCATCATCTCCGGCAGGACGAGACCGTCAACTTCAAGGTGGTCTATGACGCCGATCTCATCGTCAACCTGGAGGAAAAAGTGAAAGAAGCATCTGTGGAGAGAGGTGATCTGCCCTCATCCATCGAGAGGGAATTTCTGACTGCCGGCGGCCGGGAGCTTGCCAGGAAGGTGCTTTTCAAGGAACGTTAATAAATCACCCCGGCTGTGATGCAAGAGAGCACGGGGTACAAGGAGGAGACCATGAATACTTTACGGAAGATAATCGAGATCGACGAATCGTTATGCAACGGCTGTGGACAGTGCGCCTCTGCCTGCGCCGAGGGAGCCATCCAGATCATCGATGGCAAGGCCCGGCTGATCAAGGAGCGATACTGCGATGGGCTTGGGGCCTGCTTGGGTGAATGCCCGACCGGCGCCCTCAAGGTCATAGAGCGCGAGGCCGAGGAATTTGATGAGGATGCCGTCAAGGCACATTTAGAGGCGCAAGCGGATAATGAACCAAAGGCAGCGGCAACGATGGCCTGCGGCTGCCCTTCTGCGCAGATCCAGTCTTTCGGAGTCCCACCGGTGCGCCATGAGCATAACGAGTCGGATACCCATGAACGCGCTGCATCGGCACTCTCCCATTGGCCAATCCAGATTAGGCTGGTGCCGCCGACTGCCCCGTTTTTGAAGGGTGCCCATCTGCTGGTGGCGGCGGACTGCACGCCGGTGGCCTATCCCCATTTTCACCGGGATTTTCTGGAGGGGAAGGTCGTCATGGTGGGGTGTCCGAAATTCGACGACGCCCAGGCTTATATTCAGAGGTTTGCCGACATCTTCAAGACCGCCGATATCAAGAGCATCACGGTGGTGGTGATGGAGGTGCCCTGCTGCCAGGGTCTGCCTGTCATCGTCAAAAAGGGAATGGAGCTGGCAGGCAAATCCATCCCCCTGGAGCAGATAATTATCAGCACGAGGGGTGAGATTCTGGAGCGGGAGCGAATGGTGGCTTGAGATATTGCGTGTGAGGCGCATAGCGCGCGGTGCGCCCCCTGGAGGGATGGTCCGGAGACACTGCTTTTATGCGGCTTACGGTGAAGTGTTTATTGCACGATACTCGATAATCGTTCTATATCCGCCTTTGCGTCTGCCGCCATCCGCTCGATGAGCTCCTTGCAAGTGGGAATATCCTTCACCAGCCCCACGGATTGGCCCATCATCATGGGCGCGCGATCGACATTGCCGGATGCCCAGGCCTCTCTCACCCGTTCTCCTGAGATGAGCGGAATCAGCTCCTCCAGGCCGCAGCCCATTGCTTCCATGGACAAGACCTCATCAACGACCTTGTTTTTAATGGCCCTGCCCTGCAGGCCGATGGATTTGCAGATAAGGGCCGTCTCATATTCCTGTCGCCTGATAAGCTCCTGCTTAATGTTATCGTGCACCTCGCACTCCTTTGTGGCGGCAAAGCGGGTGGCCATCATAACGCCCTGGGCTCCCAGGGCGAGCGCTGCTGCCAGGGTGCGGCCGTCGGCAATGCCGCCCACGGTCACCACCGGGACCCTTACCGTCTCGGCGATGCGCGGCGTGAGCACCATCGTGGTCACGTCGTCATTGAGCGGATGACCGCCCTCCTCGATGCCGGCAGCATAGATGCCGTCGTAGCCCGCCTTTTCGGCGTGCACCGCATGGCGCACTGATCCCACCTTGTGGAAGAGTTTCACCCCCGCCTTTTTCAGCCTATCCATGTATTCTCGCCCGACGGCCTTGTCAAGCGGCGTTCCCGATATCTCCAGTCCCGCAACCTTTTCCTCTGCGCAGATCCGCAGATACATCTTGTGGTGCTCGGCCGTGATATGCACCGACGGCAGAATCGTCACGTTGACCATGAAGGGCTTGTCGGTGAGCTTCCTCGTCTCCCCGATGGCTTTTCGGAATTCATCCTCGGTGGAATAGTTGCCGGCGGTCAGGTTGCCCATGCCGCCAGCGTTCGAGACGGCAGCGCAAAGCTTCGGTTTGCAGAGCCACATCATGGCGCCGCATATAATAGGATATTTTATTCCGAACATCTCGGTAATGGCGGTTTTCATTTTCGTTAATCCGCGTGCGGCATGGTGTCAACGAACGATCCAATGAGTGATGAATCTTCAGCTAGCCTTCTTATCACGAAGGGGGACCAGCACCGAGCCTTTGGTAATCTTGTACCTATGCCTTCTCCACATCACGGTGCTGCTGAAGAACGGTACAAACCAGATAAAGCCCACCATGATATCCTTGATGGGCGATAAGAGATACTGAAAGAAGCGATGTGCGGATTTTATCCTCTTGCCCAACCAGTAATCTCCCAGTATCCTTACCATCCACACCGCCACTGTCAAGGAGATCGTGCGGGTTGTCGGTCCCAAGATGACCAGCGCGAGGCATGATATGAATACGGCGTTGCTGATGAGCTCGGAGGCGTACCCGACCCCTGCGATCTTGCGCCGCAGTTTCCCCCATCGCACATGTCTTTTGATAAATTGTTTAAAGGTCCGATAGTGATTGACCGCATTGATGACGTGGCCCGAGGTGATAACACGATTCCCTTTTTGGTTCATCAAATCCCCAATCACATAGTCCTCGGCAAGGACGTTCCGCACCGCCTCAAACCCGCCGATCTCCTCAAATGCCTTCTTTCTCATCAACATAGATTTGCCGACGACGATGGGCATCTTGAAAAACCCGGACAGAAGGGCAACATGCCCGATAACAAAAGAGTTGAGATGCAGATTTTCCAGCAGAGAGCCGAAGGTCCGGCTTCCGATGCCTCGTATGAGGTTGTTCACCAGCCCGACATTCGGATCTTCCATCGGCTTTATTATCTCCCTGAGATAATCATGAGCTACCCTGACATCGCTGTCGCTGATCAGAAAATACTGAAATTGAGATGCCTCATAGGCGGCAATGAGGTTGTCGACCTTCGGATTCAAGGCATAATCCCTTTGTTTCACGACGATGGAGATTTTTTTGTGGGGGTACTTCTTCTTTATTTCTTCTGCCAGTTTAAGGGCAGGATCGTTCTTTTCTTCGAGGGCGAATATGATCTCATAGTCCGGGTATGCCTGGTTGCAGAAGCTGGTGAGATTATCGCGGAGATCATCATCCAACCCCTTGAGAGGCTTCAGGATCGATAGGGGGGGGCAGAATCCCTTTGACGATACCGGCGGAGTGGGTGTGCCCTTTTCTACCGTGCCATCCTTCTCCCCCATTAGAAAATTCGCCTCCGGCAGGACCTGGTTTTTAGGGATGACGGATCGAATAGCGAGGTTTTGTAGCACTATGTCGACAACCCCGATTGTTACTAGGCCTACAAAGATGAGGAATAGTCCCATGATGCATTTTATTTTAGCCTCTCAAGAAGCTTATGGCAATATCTTTGTTTCCCAATAAACTATAGGAAGGAGAGTCCTGCATCTTGTCAGGCAGAGATGCAGGGCCTGAAGGCTTATACCCTGTCGGCAAGGAGATGATAGTTTACTTTTTCATGTGATCTCTGCTATTTTATGCTCAAGGACAAACAAGGAGGATTCTCATGGCTCGTAAGGTTTTTATAGATGAAGAGGAGTGCATCGGCTGCGGTACCTGCGAGGAGATCTGCCCGGAGGTCTTTAAGCTCAATGAAGAGACGGACAAGGCGGAGGTCATTGATCCGGCAGGGGCTCCTGAAGACAAGATCGAGGAGGCCATAGAGGCCTGCCCGGTTGAATGTATCCGTTGGGAGGAGTGAGGGACTGTGCGTCATCGTTCAACGGCCTGACACCTTTTGGGTGCAGGTTCGTGTGCAAGGGGAGATTTCCGCCTGAGGCCGGTGATAACTCACGACGATATACTGATAGCGTTAGCTCGTAGATTTCCATCGAGCGGCATCCATCTCGCTGTCTTGGAATCTGTACCTCGCGGTTAAGAAAAGGAAGGAACGTGGGAGCAGGCATTCTCATAGGCTACTTCGCAAAACAGGATGCAGCTCGCAGGGCCCTCAGGGAGCTGCAGCGGAGGGGTTCCCGCCGCGTTGCCTTGGTGAGCAAGACCGCGGATGGCCATATTCAAACGCGGGACCCCTTCCTGCGGCGCCGGGCTTTCGGGGTGACCGCGGGTTTCTTCCTCTGCGGCGCCATCGCCGAGGCTGTTGCCATGAGCCTTCAGTGGCCGATGCCGATTCCAATCGGAAACCTTTCTGCTTTGCTTCCGGGCCTGGCAGGTGGGATCGCCGGCATTCTGTTTAGTTTGGCTTGGATACGACGATCAAGGTTCGGCATCGAACGAAGGCTGCTCGAGGAGCATGCGCGCTGGTTGGTATCCGAGGAGACCGTCCTGATTCTCCGGGCGCCGATCAAAAAATTAACCTCCCCGATGGCAGTGCTGAGGGAAAGCGACGAGATCCCGCCGGCCATATTCTTCCTCCATCCGAAGCGAAAAAAACTCGTGAGAGAGGCGGAGAGTCGCGAGACTCCTCTCTCGGGGGAACCGATCCAGGAGTTTGCCGAGCGTCTCGCCAAGGACCATCAGGTGGGCCCGAATCCCCGGCGGAACGTTAAACTGCTCAAGAGGCTCGAACAGACCGGGCAATGGATCCATCGTGTTTGTCTGGATCTGTCCGAAGCGACGCGACAGGGGCAAATCACGTCCCCAACCGCCGAGTGGCTCCTCGACAATGAGTACATCATCGAGAGTAACGTGCGCGAAGTGCGGTTGAACCTTCCCCGGCGCTATTACCAGGAACTGCCGGTACTAACCAACGGCACCTACCGGGGTCTGCCGCGCATTTACGGCCTCGCCAAGGAACTCGTTTCGTATGCGGACATGCGTCTGGATAAGGAGAATATCCTGGCGTTCATCGAGGCCTATCAATCTGTGGGTGCATTGTCGGTTGGCGAACTCTGGGCTGTCCCCCAGATGCTGCGCATGGCATTGATCGAGGGCATCTTGCATCTCGCCGAAAGGTCCCTGACGGAGCTGCGCGAGCGTGAGATTGCCGACTTCTGGGCAAACAGGCTCATTACGGCCAATCGGCGAGACCCTAACCAGCTCTTCTTGATCCTTGCCATCCTTGCCGAACTTGCCGAATCGCAACCCAAGCCGAGCCCCTATTTCGCTTTTCAACTGATCGATAACCTCTATGACCATGAATCCGCGCTCGTGCCGGTGCGCAGCTGGCTCGAGGGCACATTCCGGAAATCCCTGGGCGAGATCAACCTGCGTGAACAGAACCGCCAGACGAAGGATCTGATATCGATCGGGAATGCGTTCACCAGCTTGCGAAATCTCGCCTTGGTGGATTGGAGAAAGATCTTCGAAAAGCTCAGCCGCGTGGAGCGGTTGCTTCGGCGGGATCCATCCGGCGTCTACCCCCAGATGGATTTCGACACGCGCGATCGGTATCGTCAGGAGATCGAAGAACTTGCCCGCAGGTCGGGCCGGACGGAGGAACACGTTGCGCAACGCGCCCTTGAGCTCGCAACGCAAGCCGTCCATAAAGCAGCGAAGGATGAGCGGCAGATCCATGTCGGGACGTACCTGGTTGGTGCAGGAAGACAAGAGCTGGCGCAGCTCATACAATGCCGCGAGGGGTTCCGCTTCCGGGCCTTGCAATGGGTCTACCGCCATCATTATCCCGTGTATTTGCTTGGGCTCAGCTTTTTCGCCGCCGTCTTTATATTCCTCATCATCTTGCTTGGCCTGCGCGGACAGACACCCGGGATCAGGATATTGATCGTCCTCCTCCTGTTGATCCCTGCCAGCCAGCTCTCGCTCGAGGTGGTGAATTACCTGGTCACGCGGCTGCTGCCGCCGCGCGCGCTGCCGAAGATGGATTTCGAGAAATCAGGTGTTCCTGATGAATTTCGCACGCTCGTCGTCGTTCCCATGTTGCTGCATGATGCGGAAACGATCATGGACGAGACAGAAAAGCTCGAAATCCGCTATCTCGCCAATAAAGAGGACAACCTGCTCTTTGGCCTCTTCTCGGATTATACGGATTCGCAGCACGCACATGCTGAGGAAGACGAACCCCTGCTCAAAACGGCGATCGAAGGCATCGAGACGCTCAATCATCGGTATGGCGGTGAGCGTTTTTTCCTTTTCCATAGGGAGCGACGATGGAGTGAATCAGAGAAAAGGTTTATCGGTTGGGAGCGCAAACGCGGGAAGCTAGAAGACCTCAATCGTCTGCTCGACGGAACGCGGCCTGAAGATGCCGAGCAATTGGTGTACGTCGGAGACCCGGATCATCTTTCCAATGTAAGATTCGTCCTCACGTTGGATGCTGACACGCAGCTGCCTCTCGGTACCGCTCGCCGGTTGATCGAGACCCTGGCACACCCGCTCAACCGCCCACGCTTCGATGCCGCAGGTAGAATTCTCTCCGGCTCTTACACCATCATTCAACCGCGCGTCAGCCCTTCCCTGCCGAGCGCGATCGCGATGCCTTTCAGCCGTCTCTTCGCAGACGCGGTCGGCGTTGACCCCTATACCCGGGCTGTCTCCGATGTCAATCAGGATCTCGCCGGCGCCGGCTCCTACCATGGCAAAGGCATCTATGATGTGCGCGCCTTCAGTCACGCGCTGTCCGGGAGGTTTCCTCAAGAGCGGCTGCTGAGCCATGACTTGATTGAAGGCGCTCACGTCCGCGTGGGTCTGGCCAGTGATATAGAGCTGTATGATGAGTTCCCGCAGGATTACCTGAGCTACACCGCCCGGCAACACCGATGGGTTCGCGGTGATTGGCAAATTGCGGATTGGATTTTGCCGCGGGTTCCCCTGCCCGGAGGAGGTCGAGGACCAAACCCGCTCTCCTGGTTCGACCGCTGGAAGGTCTTCGACAACTTGCGCCGGAGCCTGATACCCGCGATCAGCCTGGGCTTGCTCCTAGTCTCCTGGTTGACGTCTCCTCAGATCGGATGGATCACGAGCCTTCTCGTCGCCATGACACTGCTCTTCCGTCCTTTGGTGCAGCCCATCACCTGGGCGACCACCAAGAGGGGACAAAAGCGTTTCCCTCTCTCAAAGATGGTACAAGCCTTGCTGCAGGCGATTGTCGAAGCTGCACTGCTTCCGCACCAAGTGTGGCTCACCCTGGATGCCATTGTGCGGGTTTGGTATCGCCTCCTCATCTCTCATCGGGGATTGCTTGAGTGGACTTCGGCCCAGGTAATGCATACGGATGCCCCAAAACGAGTCCGAACGTTCGTGCAGTTGATGGGCTTGGCGAGCATATTCAGCGTGCTCATAGGGTGGTCCGTACGCTTCTGGATACCGGCGAACCTTTTAGCGGCAGGTCCCTGGCTCGTATTGTGGTTCCTATCCCCACTGATCGGTTGGCGTTTGACCCTGAGGCCACGGGAGAAGCAACAACAACTCCTGCTTGCTAAAAAGGATCTGCAGTTCCTCAGGGAGGTTGCGCGACGAACCTGGCGCTATTTCGCTGATTTTGTCGGGGATGACACCTCGTGGCTTCCGCCGGACAATTATCAGGTCTCCCATAAGAATCAACTGGCAATGCGTACCAGTCCCACCAATATCGGCTTCTGGATGCTCAGTGCGCTCGCCGCCCATGATTTCGGGTATCTGACGGTGGATCAGGTCGTCGAAAAGCTGACGCATACCATGGAGACGATTGGTAAGCTTGAGCGCTATAAAGGTCATCTGTTGAATTGGTACGATATTTCAACCCTGACCCCTCTTGAACCCCGCTATGTATCCATGGTGGACAGCGGAAATCTGCTTGGTTCCTTATGGGCCCTGGAGCATGGTCTTGACGAGCTGCTGCGGGGATCCATCCTGGATGCGAAGGCCTTTGCCGGCCTGCGGGACACCGGCGCGACCTTGAAACGGAGCGCCGCACAGGAAGGTATTTCCGGTTTGGATACACGCCGCCTCGATGAACTGATGAGCGCGTGCGATGACCCGCCGGATCGCGTCGTCGACGCGCTGCACCTGCTGCGGCGTGTAGAAGACAGCGTAAAAGTTCTTTACCGAAGGAGACGTAAGTTCACCGAAGGTGAAGCCGGAGCGGACTATTGGGCCGGGCAGTTGCAGAATCAGGCATCGGCCTGGCTCAGGATGACGGGTCGTTACCTCGCCTGGATCGAAATCATCGATGAAAAAACGGAAGAGGAGATCGCCGTGCTGGGCCATGATGTCTCGCGCTCGTTGCGCGAGAATCTACAGCATGCACCGTCGCTTCGCGATCTCGCCAACGGGCATATAGGCAGTATACAGACCCTGCAGTCGATCCGGGACGGGTCTGCCTCGGTAGCAGGCCCCCTCTTTGAGTGGATTGACCGCCTTCTGCAGGCCTTCGCAAAGTCGAAATCGTTGGCCGGTGAAATGCTCGCTTTGGGCGAGCAATGCATCCAAAACGGACGCGAGTTATCAGAAGCGATCGATATGCGCTTCTTGTATGACCCCGAACGTCGGTTGTTTGCCGTCGGCTATAACGTTTCCGAAGGCCGCTTGGATAGCGCCCACTACGATCTCCTGGCAAGCGAGGCGCGGCTCGGGAGTTTCGTCGCCATCGCTCGGGGCGATGCCCCCGTTGAGCATTGGTTCTCCATGAGTCGACCGTACGGCTCGATAGGTCGGCGCCGGGTGTTGCTCAGCTGGACAGGAAGCATGTTCGAATACTTGATGCCGCTGATTTTACAAAAATCGTATTGGAACTCACTCCTGGATAAAGCGACGAGAGATGCCGTGGCGATCCACATTGCCTACGGCCGCAAGCATCGTGTGCCGTGGGGGATCTCCGAATCTGCCTTTGGAGATCTGGACATCAACAAAACGTATCAATACAAGGCCTTTGGCGTGCCGGCACTCGGATTAAAGCGCGGCTTGGAAGGGGAGATCGTTGTCGCACCCTACGCAACGCTCCTGGCAATGAACAGGGCGCCGAAAGCAACCGTACGGAATTTAAAAAGACTGGCCGCTGCACGGCTTCTGAACGATTACGGCTATTACGAAGCGATTGACTTCCATCGGCAACCAAGCCGTGGGGGCGAGCGCGGGGTGATCGTACGAGCGTATATGACTAATCATCAAGGCATGGGTTTCTTGTCGCTGACCAACTTCATCCATGACAATCTTATCCAGCGCCGTTTCCATGCCGACGCGCGCGTGCGCGCGGTCGAGCCACTGCTCCACGAACGCATCCCGGCCCTTCCTCCGTTGCACCATATCTCCACACGTGAGGGAGTGCCTTCCGTGATGGACGTCGGCGAAGTGGCGCCGTCGGTGAGTAAGTTCGACACACCCCATACCAGTATCCCCAAGACCCAATTGCTTTCGAATGGTCGTTATTCCCTGATGCTCACGAACGCCGGCGGCGGCTACAGTCAATGGGGCACATTTGAGATCACGCGGTGGAGGTCGGATCGGACTCAGGATCTGTGGGGCACTTTCTGCTATATCCATGAAGCCGATCCGGATCGATTGTGGTCAACCACGTATCACCCAACCGGCGGGCAGGCCGATAAATATTCTGCCAGCTTTGCGCTCGACCGTGCCGTGTTCCGGCGAACCGAGAACGATATTCAGACCGAAACCGAGGTCATCGTCTCGCCGGAAGATGACATTGAGATCCGTCGGATCACGTTGGTCAACCGGTCAATGCGTACCCGCCGCCTCGAGCTCACAAGCTACGTTGAACTCTCCATGGCGCCGCACAACGCGGACCGGCAGCATCCGGCCTTCATGAAGTTGTTCATACAGACCGAAGCAGTTCCTGAGCATCAAGCCTTGCTTGCCTATCGCAGACCACGCGGAGAAAACGACCCGCCCATCTATGTTGCGCACCGCTTTGTGCTTGAGCAAGCCGAGGATGAAGCCTTGCAATTCGAGACCGACCGGCGCCGATTCATCGGACGCGGACGGACGCTCGCAAATCCTATGGGGGTATTTCTCAAGCTCGGTAACAGCCAGGGCTTTGTCCTCGATCCGATCCTCAGTCTGCGGCAGAGCGTGGTCCTCGGACCGGGCCAGCGTGTCCATGGTTCCTTTGTCGTCGCCGCCGGGGAAACGCGCCAGCAGGCCTTGAAAATGATGGGTAAGTACAGTGATCCCCATGCGATCGAACGGGCGATGGATTTCGCCCAGGCCTCTGCCTATCTCGAGTTACGGTTACTGCACATCCAGCCCGACGAGGCTCGCCGCTTCCAGCAACTGGCAAGCCACGTGCTGTTTCCCAACCCCCTGCTACGCCCTCCCGCCGAAGGTATTGAGGAGAATCACAAAGGACAAGCCGCGTTGTGGCCTTATGGAATCTCGGGCGATTTACCGATTGCCCTGGTAACCATCGGCGAGGCGCAGGACATCACCCTGGTCCGTCAAATACTCCAGGCACATGCCTATTGGCGGAATCATGGGTTAATGGCAGACCTTGTGATCCTCAACGAGGAAGCGAGCGGCTATGAGCGGCCGCTGCGCGAACGACTCGATCGCCTGATCCAGACGCATGCGATGCACACGGGGATCGATCAGCCTGGTGGTGTCTATGTGCGCAACGCC
>Ga0214474_1000230_pt1 | contig 29202 bp, 28 predicted proteins | sample RVTome_2_FD_187335 | JGI IMG/M metagenome (GOLD analysis project Ga0214474, IMG submission 187335) | Soil microbial communities from uranium-contaminated site in the Upper Colorado River Basin, Wyoming, United States - RVT95D214 HiSeq ... | reverse complement strand
ACCCGGACGGAAAAGAAGGGATACAGGCTTTTGTAGATAGGCGCAAGCCTGTCTTCAAGGGCTAGATCAAGATCAGAAACCTGACATTGGCGTTTCGTCACCCTACCCAGCCCGAGGCTGGCCTATACTCTGACTCTTGTGTGCATGATGGGCATGGGGTCTCTCATTTGCCTGGCGATGATTCTCGGTAGCGTGTAGAGATTAGCCCATCGTGGTCTTTCCAGCTAGAATAACTTCGGCCGGACAAAGAAAGGAAGCTGACACGAGAAAATGGCAAGACTCCGATATTCGAGTGGCAGATGCGGGACTGAGGCTGCAAGGGCAGACTTCCGGACTATTGGGACTCGCCTGTGTTCTGAGAGTTCGTAGGGCGCAACGCAGTTACCCGATATAACGTAATAGGTGCTGCTTTCCCCTTGACACTCTGTGGCTCGAGTTTCTCGGTTTCTATATAGTCCTTTGTTTGATTATGCGTCTCAGGACCGATCCAGACTTCATTACCGGGGGTGCTGCTGCAAATGCGTGAAGCAGTGTTGATGGAATCCCCGATGACGGTGTATTCGCTGCGTCCGGCCGAGCCGACATTGCCGGCCACGGCTACGCCGGTGTTGATGCCAATGCCAAATTGTACCGGAATCGGCCGGTTATCTCTCTGTCGCAGCTCAGCAAGCTTCTGCTGTGCTTCCCAGGCTGCCCTTACTGCCAGCAGTGCGTGGTGCGGCTGGGATTGCGGTGCGTTCCACACTGCCATGATATTGTCGCCGACAAACTTGTTGACTATGCCATCATGCTGCACTACTGCATCGGCTATAACTGACAAGTAAGTATTGAGCATTTGCATTACAGCTTCAGGGGACAACTGCTCGCTTATCCGCGTAAAGCCGCGAATATCTGCAAAGAACACACTCACTTCCCTTTGCTCGCCCCCGAGTTGAAGTTGGCCGGAATCAGCCCGGCTAACTATCTCGCTGGCTATCTGGGGCGAAATGTAACGACCAAAAAGCTCCTTGACAAACCGTTTATCCGACTGCTCGGTAATGACCACGAAAACAATGTTGCTGACATAAAGTATGGGCAGCAACGACAGGGGATAAAACAGGTCCAGGATGTATCCTCTGTCGAAGGCCAGGAAGCTGGCTACCAGGTAGGCAACAAACAGGCCTCCGGTTATTCCCACGCCCTTAGCTATATCCGTCCAGTGCCGTGTACCGCAGCGGGGCAAGGCAAAGGCAGTGATGGCAATCAGCAGCAGCATGATCATCAGTGTGATGATAACGCCGGGCTCTCTCAAGAAACGCTGTGTGAGAATGGTGTCCATGGCACCGGCGTGTATGAAAACTCCGGGAATCTTGCTGGCCGAAGTAGGGATTGCCCAGCTGTCGAGCTCACCGGTAGCGGTCATCCCGATCAATACTATTTTGTTGTTGACCAGCGACTGGTCGAAGTCGCCGCTGATGATATCACCGTAGGAAATGTACGGCCGTTGTCCATTGTCGGCGGCGAAGTTGATGCGCAGACGGTACAAGGCATCAACCGGGACATCGCGAACTAACAGGTCAAGGGCGCCATCTTGAAGCACATATTCCTGCGGCAGAGGCATGGAGAACAGCCTGTGAAGTGCAGCCAGGGTCAATGAGGGATAGACCTGTCCCGAGCTTGAGTCAACAACAATCAGAGGCAGCCGCCTCACCGTGCCGTCGCCGTCGGGAACTACGTTGGCGTGTCCGATACTGCTGGCGGCCTGCTCCAGAGAAGCTACCGGCAGGAGGAAACTGTCATAGGCAATGCCGTCTTCGGTCCGGGAGACAGGTGGAATGCCGACGGCGGCCAGGACGACATTGTCCGCTTCGGCAATCGCTGTCCCTAATGTCTCATCCTCGGAGGAATTATCGGCAAAGACTACGTCGTAGCCAATCACCTTGGCTCCAGCCTGGTTTAAGTTATCAATAGCCTGGGCGTGCATACTGCGTGACCACTCGGCCCACCGGCCGTAGGTTTCCAGGGTGTCGTCATCTATGCCGGCGATAACGATATTGGGAGAAGGAGGTTCAGAGGTGAAAAGCTGGTCTGAAAACCAGAGATTGATGGTATAGAACGGCTGGACCAGCAGAGCCACAAGTGTGAAGAGGCAGCCCACCCCTATGAGCACCAGAACATGATAAAGGCGCTTGCGCTGGCGTCTGGTCATTCCGCGCTTGGGCAATGAATTAGCTGTAATCTTGATTCGCCTCTACGTATCTGTCTGTCGCCACGACTTCCAGGACGGCGTCGCCATCATAATATGATGCTCTTATCCTGATACAACCAAGCTACGTCATTCGTCCCATCTACTGGCTCTTGAGTGTCCTCGTCTGTAGCCCACCACTCAGTGGTACTATCCATAACATATATCGAAGCTGTCGGCCCTGTATCTATTTGAATAGTAATCCCGGCAAACGTTTCAGTTCAGATCCCAGCTGCCGACCTTGCACTGCTCGTAAGCGTTGTCTCCCGCGGCGACCACTGTGCCGTCGGCCTTAAGCCCCACCGTATGCTGCTCTCCTGCGGCGGCCTGGATGATGCCCGTCCACTCGCCGACATTGCACTGGCCGAGGGTGTCAGATCCTATGGCGATCGCAGTGCCATCAGATTTGACTCCCACAGTGTGATAATTACCTGCGGCGACCTGGACAATGCCCGTCCAGTCATCGACATTGCACTGCCCGGACTCGTTGAGTCCCGCAGCGACCACAGTGCCGTCGGACTTAACCCCCACAGTATGATAGTTGCCTGCGGCGACCTGTATGATGTTCGTCCAGCCAGTGACATCGCACTGCCCGTCGCCGTTCCATCCCACGGCGACCACAGTGCCATCGGCCTTGAGTCCCACCGTGTGATATGCGCCTGCAGCGACCTGTGTGATGCCCGTCCAGCCGCCGACATTACACTGGCCGAAATCCGCTTCTCCTCCCTCAGGTCCCACGGCGACCACGGTGCCGTCAGCCTTAACCCCTACCGTGTGGTAATAGCCTGCGGCGACCTGTGTGACGTCCGTCCAGCCACTGACATCGCACTGGCCGTAGCCGTTCCATCCCACGGCGACCGCAGTGCCGTCAACCTTGACCCCCGCCGTGTGATAATAGCCTGCGGCGACATGTGTGATGTCCGTCCAGCCATCGACATTGCACTGCCCGTTGTCGTTCATTCCTACGGCGACCACGGTGCCGTCGGACTTAACCCCGACCGTGTGAAAGTCGCCTGCCGCGACCATGGGGGCGTATTTCACAAACAGATCCCAGCCACTGACATTGCATTGCCCATAGCTGTTGTCTCCCACGGCGACCAGGGTGCCGTCGGTCTTAAGACCCACAGTGTGGTACAGGCCTGCTGCGACCTGTGTGATGTCCGTCCAACCACCGACATCGCACTGCCCGTATGGGTTATATCCCGCGGCGACCACAGTGCCATCGGACTTAACCCCCACCGTGTGAAAGCCTGTGGCGACCTGAATGATGTTCGTCCAACCACTGACATTGCACTGCCCGAAGGCGTTGTCTCCCACGGCGATTACGGTGCCGTCGGACTTAAGCCCCACCGTGTTATACATGAATGCGGCGACCTGGATGATGTTCGTCCAGCCACTGACATCACACTGGCCGTAGGAGTTATCTCCCACGGCGACCACAGTGCCGTCGGATTTAAGTCCAACCGTGTGATACTCGCCTGCGGCGATCTTGACGAAATCCGTCCAGCCGCCGACATTGCACTGCCCGTAGGAGTTATCTCCCACGGCGACGACGGTGCCGTCGGACCTGACCCCCACCGTGTGTATCCAGCCTGCAGCGACCTGGATAATGTCCGTCCACCCGCCCACATCGCACTGCCCGAAGTCGCTTCTCCCCACGGCGACCACGGTGCCGTCGGCCTTGACTCCCAACGTGTGCTGGTCTCCTGCACCGATCCGGACGATGCCCGTCCAGCCGCCGACATCACACTGCCCGTACATGTAGTCTCCCACAGCGGCGACGTTGCCGTCGGATTTAAGCCCTACCGTGTGATACACGCCTGCGGCAACCATTAGCTGCTGAGGTGGCTGACCAGGTAAAATAATGCATTGCTGCCCTTGAGGGACCTGCAATTCCACACCTTGTGCGATGGCCCATATATCGCCTTCCAGATTAGTTATCCAGGTTGTGCCGTCTTCGCCGACGGTAACTACCATGACACTGCCCCTGACAGTGGCAGCGCCACTTGGCGTTTCAACTTTGTAGCTAGATGCCGGGTCGAGAAGCTTTGTCACGCGGCTTATGGTGGTGCCCAGCGTCTGCAGAAGAGTAATGGTTGTGACACCAGTCTCGCAAACAACATTGAGTGAGAGAATCTCGATCTGGGTGCCGGCCTCCAGTTCCAAAGTGCTGCCGTCGAAGAAGGTAATTTCGGCGCCGGAACCGTCGCCGGTCTTTACGGTGTCTCCGACTTCTAATTCCATCTCGACCTCTGCTTCTACCCAATCGTTCGTGCCTGCCTTCATCACGAATACATCACCCTCGGTTATCGAAAGTATAGTAAGCGTGGAAGGACACGGCGATCCCCCGCCCCCGCCGCAGCCCACTGAAGCTAAGGCTACTACAATAGTCAGGGCAAGTATCGACAGCATTTTCTTAGCCATGATACGTCTCCTCGTGATTTCTCTCAGCCGTTCTTAACCTCTTCTGGTTATTGAAAAGTGTCGGCAATAGTCTGGCACCCCGGCTGCCCATTCTATTTGATGCTGAAATGGATCGAATAGAGACGGTTCGGGGCGGCATATCCATAGGCGGCCTCATCACCATTTTCATTGGCGGATGTGATGGTCCAACCCTTGGGCCAGTTCTTTACATAATATATGACATCCGCCGCCTCCACCCAGACGTGATAATAATGTCCTCCGGCGACAGTAATGATGTCGGATGTCACGTGATTGGTGCCGTCCACGGGCTTTCCGGTATCCTCGTCTATGGCCCAGGAGTCAACCGTATCGTCCCACATATATATTGCGGCTGTCGGCCCCGTATCTATTTGGGCATTGATCCTGGTGAGCGTCTTAACGACAGTGACGGTGACGGTGGCTGTATCGCTGCCGCCGTTGCCATCGCTGATGGTGTAGGTGAAGCCATCGGCGCCGCTGAAGCCGGGATCCGGGGTGTAGGTGACATCGCTGCCGTTATTGATAACCGAGCCATGGGTCCCTTGAGTCACCGAGGTCACAATCAGTGCGTCGCCATCGCTATCGAGGTCGTTATTCAGGACATCAATGGTGACCGCGGTACCCTCAGGTGTAGCGGCAGTGTCGTCTACTGCCACCGGCGGGTCGTTGCCCTGGGTGACGGCGATGACGAAGGTCTCTTCGTAGTGGAGTGCGCCCGAGTCGGTAATCCGGACACGGACCGAGTGGGAGTTCTTGGTCTCATAGTCGAAGACGGCGGCGGTCAATAGCTCATTGCCGGCGATGGTGAACGAGGCGTTATCATCATCGCCCTCGCCGCTCGCCAGACTGAACACAAAGGTGTCACCGGCGTCCGGGTCGGTGGTTGAGAAGCCGCCCACCACCGTGCCGGCAGGTTGATTTTCAGCCACGCTGCTGCTGTCCAGGCTGATGTTGGTGGGCGCATCGTTGGCGCCATTGATGGTAATGGTGACAGTGGCAGTATCGGTTCCGCCGTTGCCGTCGGATACCGTGTAGGTGAAACTATCGGTGGCTGAGCTGCCGGCCTTCAGATAATCGAATTGTCCGTCAGGGGAATAGGTGAAGGAGCCGTTTGTGTTCCAGGCGGTGACCGCGCCTGCAGTCCCGCTCGTGTCCACCGTGGTTACAGACAGGGTATCGCCAGCATCGGGGTCGGAATCATTGTTCAAGACTCCCGGGGCAGCAACAGTCACCTGGCTATCCTCATCGGTGATGGCGGCATCGTTTGCTGCCGCTGGCGGATCATTCACGTCGATGGTGGTGTCTTCAGTCCCGGTATTGTTAGTCCGGAAAGGGTCACGCTCACTAGCAGCTACCATAGCCGTATTGGTGATAGTACCCTGAGTCATGGATTCGTTTACCTCGACTGTGACAGTGACCGACGTGCTGGAACCCATAGGCAGTCCGCCTATGGCCCACCTGACTGTGTGTGAACCAGGGTCATAAGTCCCGCCATTTGTAGCTGAGACGAAACTGACAGCGGATGGTAAAGCATCAAGAACAACGGCACCGGTAGAATCCGATGGACCGTTGTTGGTTATCCAGAGTGTGTAAATGATGTTGCTGCCGGGGTTGACCTGATCAACATTATCTGACTTATCAATGGTTAGATCTGTCGCGGTGGAAGTAGATTTACCACCGCCACTGCCTCCTCCGTGGCTCGGCAACGGCACGAGCCTGGGTGGCTGGCCGCAGATGATAACGCATACTCGTCTCACAGGGATCCGCAGTTCTACGCCCTGCGCGATGCCCCACATATTCCCTCTCTGATTGGTTATCCAGGTTACGCAGTCTTCGATGACGTAGACTATCATGACGCTGCCCCTCACCGCTGCCACACCGGCCGGTGTTTCAATTTCGTAGCTAGATGCTGAGTCAACAAGCTCTGTCACGCGGCTTATGGTCGTCCCTATTGCCTGTTTAAGGCCTATCGTTGTGGAGCCGGTACTGGAAATATTGAGTGAAGCAACTTCGAGTTGGGTGCCAGACTGTAATTCGATAGTGCTGCCATCAAAGAAAGTGATTTCGGCGCTGGAACTATTGCCGGACTTTACAGTGTCCCCGAGTTCCAGAGCCATCCCGACCTGCGCTTCTATCCAACTGCCCGTACCTGCCTTCATTACGAGTACATTTCCCTGGGTCATTGAAAGGATAGTCAGCGTAGAATGGGTGGTGGGCGTATCCGTCGGCGTATCTGTTGGCACATCTGCTGTCCCCCCATTCGGCGGCTGCTGGCCCTGGTGAAGTAAGGCGATGGTCACCGGAATAGACACAGCAAGTATGGCCACGACAACTATTAGCAACAGCTTCTTACGCACGATAGGTCTCCTGTGAGTGCTGAGAGGATTTTATCGGCAACATAAGCTCCCGAGGGTATCTACCCTCTATCTGCGATGCTCGACTTGTTCCGATACACGACCTATAATTCCTCTCAGCTGATTTTGACTTCTTTTGGCTACTGATGCGATGATTCTAATGGCAGAAAATGGTATATTATACGTTGATGCAATCGGGATGTCAATAGGGTTTTATTTTGGAGGCGAAGGAGACCTTGCGCAGCAGAGGCAACCTTTCTCATGCCGGTAAGCAAAATGTGACTATGACAGAGGACAGAGCCAACGAGACTACAGCCTCACCCAAATTCCGGCAAAGGTACCGGAAATCCGAGGTCATCTTTGAAGAAGGAAGCACCGGCAGTGAAATGTATCTCATACGTAGTGGGAAGGTGCTGCTCTCGGTCAGGCATAAGGAAACTCGGCAGACCCCATTGGTTGTTCTGAATCCCGGTGACTTTTTCGGTGAGATGGCTCTGGTAGATGACTCGCCCCGGTCAACTACCGCCTCGGCTGTTGAGGACGACACAGAGTTGATTGTCATAGATAGGGCTAGATTCCTGTTTATGGTGCGACAACAGCCGGAGTTCGCCCTCAGTCTAATGCACACTCTGTGTCAGAGACTACGAGACATGGATAAACGATTGTCCCCTGAGAGGGCATCACCGTGAAAAAGAAGCCGCTTATGCCTCGGGCACAGACTAAGGCTGAAGTGCAGCCGGAGCAATCCCAGGTAATCGAACTGGTCCCGGGAGTCTACCAGCTTCGAGGCGAGAAGCCGGGCAGTCATGTCTATCTTATCAAAGGCGATACCAAGAATGTCCTTATTGACACCGGGGTTGCCGGCAAATTCCCTGTCCTGGAGCGCCGGCTTGCTGAATTAGGACTGCATGTCAAAGACGTAAATCTGATTATATTAACACATGAACATTACGACCATATCGGCGCTACCGCCTTCTTCCACGGAACTGCTGTAGTGGCAGCGCACCGTTTGGCGGCCAATAAACTGGAGTTACAGGATGAGTTTGTCACCTTCAGGAAATACCGCGACCAATCCAGTAAACCCTTCTGGGTAGATATCTGGCTGGAGGACGGTTCCACAATTGACCTTGGAAACTATGAACTTCAGGTAATACACACGCCCGGGCATACCTCGGGCTGCATCTGCCTATATGAGCCAAGAATGGGATTTGTTTTCACCGGCGACACAGTTTTTGCCGGAGGCACTCTGTCCGAGATAGCTGTGGGAGGTAACGTCAGCGACTATGTGAATTCGGTATGGCGTTTGAGTAATCTGAAGATAAAACAGATCTACCCCGGTCACGGTAAAGTATCCAGTACACCTGATGAGGACTTGCCCAAAGCTATAGTCTATGCTCAGACAATGCTTGAGGACTGCAAGAGTTTTTTTGAAGCTTTCATCAAGACCAGAAAACTGCAGGACAAGCTTGGATCGGCTTTCGGCTATTGGACGCAGCCCCGGGACGAAGAGAAATAGCCGCCTTTCCTGTTCCCGCTTATCTATAGGCTACGGGTGGCTGTATATTCTGCTACAGGATAAGCTCATCACCCTCGTGCGGAATATCAATCGAGATTCCCAGTAATTTGGCTACTTCTCTGACTTCTTGCACTATTTCGGACTCATGTTGGGGACTCAGGTGAATTACAGTCACCTTTGGCAGATGACCCTTTTTTCGACGAAGCTCAATCAATTCTTCTTTGAACATTTCCGGACAAAGGTGACCTGCATCCCTGGCAGTACTGGCCAGACGATTAGGCCAAGTCAAATCAGCTATTATCAATTGCGGAGATATGTTGCCCCATATAGAGGAAAGGCCGGGACCGGTATCGCCCGTATAAAATAAGGTCTTTCCGTCGCGAGATGTTATTTCAAAACCCACGCCGTCAAGAGGATGTGGCACAGGCACTGCCATGATGTCATAGCCTTCTATGTTCAGCCGACCAAAAGGTTCCACCGGGACTAGTTCAAGCGGCGCCTTTCGCAAAAATGGGACATCGCTGGCGAATTCGGGGTAGAGTACACCATCAATTAAGTGAGACGAGAGAATTTCAAGGGTCCTGGGCGTGGCGATGACTTTGGTAGTATGGTCAGAGTTATTGAAGGCAAAAGCAGGGACCGCCCTGATGTGGTCGTAATGACCGTGAGAAAGCAATATCGCCTTTATCTTCTTCTGCTCGCGGAAGGTCAGTTCTGAAACCAGGCTACCGGCATCTACAGCAAGGATGCCGTCAATGAGGAGGGACACGAGCCTCGTGTCTTTGGACTCTGCATTATGTGTGCCCAGGAATCTTATTATCATCGCCGTCATCGTATTTTATATGATATGACTGGTTTACCTCAAGGCCGCTTTGCCGATGATTCAGAAGATGGGAATCAAGATACTGCTGAAGGAGAGCAGGAGATTGATATTTGCCGTCTGCACAATCCAGACGCTTGTGCTCTTGTGCTAGAGTGATCTTCTCATTCAAACAGGCTAATTAAGTGGCAAAAAGAGATACAAACAAATTCCAGAGAACGATGGTGGTATAAAGGGCCAAAAATACCACCGTAATTGTATATACGGGTTTCGGTTTTACATTATAGTTAATCCATAAAAGTAACGTGGCTAAAAACGCGCCTGATACCTTCATGGCCAGAAACCACCCATGGCCTACCCAAGCTTCCAGGAAAGGATTCGCTTCTGATCCATGTCCACCTGTCACCAGAAACTGGGTTATAAGTCCGTCCGCAATTATTATGCAAAATAAGGCATAGAGAGTATATCTAACAGTTGGGTTTTCAATATGAAAAGACTTAGGAACTTTCAAGACATTCATATGTTTCAAATATATGCAAACAAAAGCTCTGTCAATCGGTTTTCAATCTTATAGGACGACTATCTGAGAGTCAATGAGACTTTGGATTGAACGATAGTACCAGGTTCAGTTATTATGCAACAGAAGCGCGGAATGTTACACATTAATTCACAATTTGGACTCAAAAGAATAAGGAATGTTAAATGATGCCTGTCTTCATGATTTCATAACAGACCTTGCGTCTTACCGTCTGCGATAGATTCACCAATAGCCTTTGATTAGGCTTGATTTATGACCAAACAAATCCCTTCTATCGCAACGGTCAAAGTTCCGTGTCGTTCCCAACAGCTAACGACATCTGCTGTGCCAAAGTCGGCAGAACGGTCTTTCTTTTCATAATTCTATGCCAGTCTTTGTAGCAGTAGATTCCCTGGAAGATGATGGCGCAGAGAGAACCGTAAAAGGCCTCCGGTGTCAGAATGTAAAAGCTCTTGGCTGCAAATACTCCGCCAATAACCAAAGCAAGAAACCAGTGGTGCAGGTGGAGCTCATAGTTCCGCCAGGGGATGATGATTGACCTGACAATTCCTTGTTTGCCGTCTGTCCGGCCGCTGAGGTACTTGGTGATGGCAAAAGCGATAATCCAGCTCTTGTAGCAGAGTATACCAAAGAAGAGAAAGCCAGCAATTAGAATGATGAGGACTATCTTCTTCCTCATTCCACCTCATATGGTAATACTGATTGGCCCAGAAGTCCATTTGATATTACCACTTTTTCACTGGCATTGGGGAAGCGCGGTAGTTTTTACAATGAACGTTCACAGCCATATAATCGGAAAAATGTGAAGGGAAGCTATGAGTTATCGGCTGAGGTGTTACTACTCGCAGAGAATAGCGCTATCTTAAATCCAAGAAGTAGACATGAGCTTGAGTAAGGGCTAAAATTTAAGTTCTGTGCCAGCGTAGCTCAGGGGTAGAGCAGCGGTTTCGTAAACCGTCGGTCGTCGGTTCGAATCCGACCGCTGGCTAGGGGGTAATATGAGCAAGTTTGTAGATAAATTGCAGAGCCTTTCCAAGTCTTCGAGCACGCCCATAGGTTTTCATCCGTCTGTCTCTGAATCAAAGAGGCCTGCGATGTTGCTTGTTGTGGGTCTGGCCGGAACAGAGGAGAAGGAAGCCAGGATTGTGGCTGACGTCAATGCCGACGCCGGATTGATATTGGGCGATGATCCGAGGGGAAAAGTTGTTAAGCAAATGATCGAAGCTGTGGGGGATGTTCCTCTGGGGGTGTTTGTGAAGAGCATGAGCGAAGGGAAAATGAATGAGCTCGACAGCGAGGGGTGTGATTTTGTGGTGTTTGACATTAAGATACCCGCCGCAGTATTGCAGAAGGGAAGGATAGGCAAGTTCTTGATGATAGAGCCTTCGTTAGACCAAGGGCTTGTGAGAGCCATTAATAGCCTGGAAGTAGATGGTGTGTTCATGAGTAGCAAGAGCGGCGATTCTTTTGTTGCTGTGGAGCATCTGCTTTTCTGTCGGAGGTTCGTGGAACTTTTGGAAAAACCGGTTATTATGTCCTTGCCTCCTTTGGTCACAAAGGCTGAGCTAACAAGTGTATGGCAAGCTGGGATAGATGGCGTGGTTACTTTCTCAACGCAGTCGATTGCGACATTGGCGGAGCTAAAGAAGATGATCGGCGATTTACCCGGGGGGCCGAGAGGTCGGCGCGCCAAGGTGGGTGTTGTAATTCCTCATCAGGAAGGCCTTATGGGCGGAGGGGAGGATGAGGAGGAGGAGACTTAGCCTGATTTAGTTTTGCCCCAAGTAAGTCATGGAGACGAGCCTGGGTCTATTTCTATTATCAGCAGTGGGAGTTTCTCTTACTGGTGTTATGTTCCCCGGGCCAATGACTGCGGCTACCATAGCCAAGGGTTATAGCGAGAAACACGCTGGCGCCTGGATTACAGCAGGGCATGCTGTTATCGAAATACCACTTATAGCTGCAATTTATTTTGGACTCGGTCACTTCATCGACTCCCCTCGAGTGATACAGGGCATGTATCTTGTCGGTGGTTTGATGCTGCTGTACTTAGGTTTCCGAATGTTTCGAGTCACTGGTGAGGCGATTGGCAGGGTAGGTGGTCTGCCGGCGAGCTCTTTCATAACGGGCGTTGTGATTACGGGGACTAACCCCGCTTTTTACATATGGTGGGCGACGGTGGGGGCAGCTCTGATAACGGGGGCTGCCAAGTTCGGGCTCGTTGGTGTTATCTTGTTTGCGATGGTGCATTTGCCGTGTGATTTGGCCTGGAGTGAATTTATCTCCGTGGGTACATTCAAATCAAGACGATGGTGGACAGAGAAGGTACAGAAGATTGTATTCAGCGCCTGTGCTTTGATTTTGGCTGGCTTTGGGGTCTGGTTTTGCCTGTCCGCGTTTCTATGATTTCAAGGGACGTTCTGAATTACCTGAAAATATTTGCCTTCGGTCTTTATCGATGGAGCAATAACCATCTTTACCTTGTGCATTTCTCTGATGGTTCGAGCGCTACAAACTCCCATGCTGGTGCGCAGAGCGCCAACTAAATTCTGAGTGCCGTTGGTGACGGAAGTGGGGCCAAAGAGAATTTGCTCCAGTGAGGCCGTAGTGCCAACCCTGACACGAGTGCCCCTCGGCAATGCTGGATGAGAATGAGACATGCCCCAGTGATAGCCTTTTCCCGGCGCTTCTGTTGCTTGAGCCAAAGGTGAGCCAATCATTACAGCGTCAGCGCCGGCAGCGAATGCTTTGCATAAATCACCGCCGGTGCGAATACCTCCATCAGTTATCACTGCTACATATTTACCACTCTCTTTGAGATATGCTTCTCTAGCAGCGGCACAATGCAAGGTAGCAGTTATCTGGGGAATTCCAACGCCGATTACTTCACGTGTAGTACAGGCAGCCCCAGGCCCTACTCCAACGAGGATGCCATCGATACCTGTTCTCATTAGCTCCAACGCCGCGCTATAGGTGCAACAATTGCCTACTATGATGGGCAGTGACATTTGCTGGTACAACTCAGGCAGGATAAGTCCCCGGTAGCTTTTGGAGACATGCCTGGCTGTGGTAACGGTAGATTGCACCACTAGTATATCCATCCCAGCATCCTTGGCTATGGGAGCCAGCCGTTTGGTACTCGCTGGAGTTACGGATACGGCGCAGATAGCCCCAGCTTGTTTTATTGCTCCAATGCGTTGGCTGATGAGCTTTTCTTTGATAGGCTCGGAGTAAATTCTTTGAAGAAGGGAAGTAACCTCTTTTTCGGGGGTTCGAGCAATTTGGCTCAAGACTTCATCGGGGCTTTCGTATCTTGTCTGAACACCTTCTAGATTAAGGACGGCAAGCCCGCCAAGCTTGCTAAATTTGATGGCGAAGGTGGTGTCGACAATAGCATCCATAGCTGATGCCAGGACAGGGATGGAGAAGGTATAATCTCTTACGGCAAAGTCTATGCTGGTTTGGTCAGGATTAATAGTTACGTCTCCGGGGACGAGTGCAACTTCATCAAATCCGTAAACGCGTTCGATGTCTTTGAATTTGGGATGCGGCATTCTTCTTTACCTCGAGGGAAATTGCCTCAAACTATACAAGCATGGCGGTACAAAGTCAAGAAACCTTGTAGATAAAATTAAAGCTATCGGGTATAATTCTAGGCCATGCCTATCCTTTACATCATTGCTACTCCTATCGGCAATCTGGAGGATATTTCCCTGCGTGCCTTACGCATCTTGGGGGATGTGAAGCTTATTGCTGCAGAAGATACCCGCAAAACACGCCGCTTGCTTAATGCCTATGATATAGAAACTCGATTGATTAGTTATCATGAACATAGTAATAGAGCTAGACTTGGTTATCTACTGGATTATCTTGAGAATGAAGACCTAGCCCTAGTCTCGGAAGCTGGCATGCCCGGCCTAAGTGATCCCGGTTACGAACTCATCGTTGCTGCCATTGAACACGGGATTTCTGTAGTACCGGTTCCCGGTGCCTCAGCGGTGATTACCGCATTAGTGGTTTCTGGGTTGCCGACCGACCAGTTCCTTTACGTTGGGTTTTTGCCTCGCCGTAAAGGGCAAAGACAGCGCCTTCTGAGTTCAATAGTGGATGAACCGAGGACTATAGTGGCTTTTGAGACGCCTCATCGTCTTAGGGAAGCATTGAGTGACATTGAAGAGATTCTAGGAAAAAGAAGACTATCTGTATGCCGTGAGCTCACTAAAGTCCACGAAGAGATTTTTCGAGGGAGGGTGAGCCAGGCTAGGGAGCATTTTGTCGAACCAAGGGGAGAGTTCAGTCTGGTTATTGAAGGCAAGACTCGAGCCTGGTTGAAATTTCAAGAAAGGAGCTAAAATGCGCCGTGGTTGTATTGCTATAGGAAAAGCGGAATGTGATGGTTGTCAGCGTCCTATCAAGTATGGAGAGCGCTATCTTTTGATCAATGGGGAGGGAGATGAAAGACAACGTCTTTGTCTTGATTGCTGCCAGAGTCGTGGTTATGTCTCATATGGAACAGAGAAGGGAAAGCAAATAATAACCTTTCTCCCCAAGGAATAGACTTTGGCAATAGTCGTCTGAAAGCTCCGCTTCAAGGCGATGACATGCGTGCATTAATAATCTACAATAGGATAAGCCTTTTGAGGATAGTTTGAGCGAGCACATTTTTATGGGTGTTGCCTGGCCTTATGCCAATGGTCCTCTACATTTAGGACATATTGCTGGTGCCTATTTGCCTGCCGATATTTTTGCCCGGTATCATCGTCTTAAGGGGAACAAAGTGCTGATGGTTTCCGGCAGCGACCAGCATGGAGCGCCGATTACAATTCGTGCTGAAAAAGAGTCTACCACGCCACAAGAAGTGGTGGCTAAGTACCATCAGCAATTCGTTGACTGCTGGAAAAAACTGGGCATCTCTTTCGACTTATTTACCGCTACTGGGACCCCAAATCACACTCAGGTTACTCATGATGTGTTCCTCACTTTGCTCGATAAGGGGTATATTTACAAGGACAAGATGCTGCAGGCATATTGCCCTAAGTGCCAGAGATTCCTCCCCGACCGCTATCTGGTAGGTACTTGCCCTTACTGTGGCTTCACCGAAGCAAGAGGTGATGAATGTGATCAGTGCGGCAAACCCTTGAACCCAGGGGAGCTTAAAGACCTTCGGTGTCTCCTTTGTTCTACGCCGCCTCGCTTTGAGTCTTCGGAGCATTTCTTTCTGCGACTTTCTTCTTTCCAGGACAAATTGGCTGCCTGGATAAAGGAGCAGGGTCATTGGCGGCGTCATGTGCTTAGCACCACGTGGAAATTCTTGGATGAAGGATTGAAAGATAGAGCTATCACCCGTGACCTGGATTGGGGAGTAATTGTGCCGCAGCCAGGCTTTGAGCGTAAACGTATTTATGTGTGGTTTGAGGCAGTCATTGGCTATTTATCGGCGAGTAAGGAATGGGCGAAATTGCAGGGAGATGATACTGCATGGCAAGGTTTCTGGCAAGGAGATGCCAAGAGCTTCTATTTCCTTGGTAAGGACAACATCTTCTTCCATTGCCTTAGCTGGCCGGCGATGTTAATGGGTTATGGCGGTCTAAATCTGCCTTATGATGTCCCAGCTAATGAATTTCTGACGATCGAAGGCAAGAAACTCTCCACAAGCCGAGGTTGGGCAATCTGGCTTCCTGATTACTTGGAACGATATGACCCGGATCCCTTGAGGTATGCTTTGGCGGCTAATATGCCTGAGACGGGGGATAGCGACTTTTCTTGGCATGAATTCCTGCGTCGCAATAATAATGAACTGGTAGCCACGTATGGCAATTTGGCTCACAGGGTTCTCACGTTTGCTTATCGCAATTTCAACGGAGCCGTGCCTGCACCTGGTGAACTTGATGAACGCAGCCAAGGCTTGATTCACAAGGCTCAAGCTACTTTGTATGCTGTGGATAACTTGCTATATCGTTGTGAGTTTAAGGAGGCGGTTAGACAGGCTATGTCTTTGGCGCAGGAAGCTAATCGCTATCTTGATGAACAGGCTCCTTGGAAGACAATCAAAACAGAACGAAAGACTTCGGCCAAATCCGTTTATACAGTGCTCTCTGTGCTGGGTGCATTGAAGACTGTTTTTTATCCCTTCCTCCCGTTCAGTTCCGAAAGGCTTCATTCCTTCCTGGGATTTGATGGTAGTGTGAAGGAACTAGGTTGGAAAATTCAGTTTTTGCCGCCGGGGCAGAAACTTCGCCCACCTCAACCGTTATTTGTCAAGCTGGACGAAGATATTGTCGCTAAAGAAAGTAACCGCCTTGACTCCCTGAAAGAGAATCAAGAAACGCAGTCCTGACTTACCCTGTGCTTCTTGATTTAGCTGGGTGTCGGCTGTGGTGCTAAGCCTTCGAATATTTTATCAAGCTCAGGTTCATCCAGGGTTTCATGAGCTATAAGCTCGTCGGCAAGCTGTTTTAGTTTTTCTTTATTCGCGGTCAGAATTTTCTTAGCGGTATTGTAGGCCCGCTGGATAATATTATGCACTTCCTCATCGATTTCTTGGGCTATCTTATCGCTGTAATCCCTCTGTTCGCTGATCTCACGACCCAGAAAAACAAGTTCCTGCCTTTGCCCAAAGGTCCGCGGGCCCAATTTCTCGCTCATGCCGTATTCAGTGACCATCTTTCTCGCTAGTTTAGTTGCTTCCTCTAAGTCATGTTGGGCACCGGTAGTCATTTCCCCGAAGGTAATTTCCTCGGCAACGCGTCCGCCCAGGCTTACTGCCAAACTATCCTCAAACTGAGACTTAGTCCCTAAATGACGGTCTTCGGATGGTAGGAGGCGTGTCCAGCCCCCTATTATCCCCCGAGCCACAATAGAAACCTTATGCACAGGGTCGGCATTAGGCAACATCCTGGCGGTCAAGGCATGGCCACTTTCGTGGTAAGCAAATATTTCTTTCTCCTTGGGGCTTATTACACGGCTTTTCCTTTCCGGTCCAGCTATAGTGCGGTCAGTAGCGTCTTCAAGCTCTTTTAATGTAATATCTTTACGGTTGCGCCGCGCAGCCAGGATGGCTGCTTCATTGATTAAATTAGCAAGGTCAGCGCCGCTGAACCCCGGCGTTTCCTTGGCTACAATTTCGAGGTCGACTTCTTTGGCCAGCGGTTTGCCCTTGGCATGTACCTCTAGAATAGCCTTGCGACCTTTTATATCGGGTAAGTCAATGACAACGTGGCGGTCAAAGCGACCAGGGCGGAGAAGGGCTGGGTCGAGGATGTCGGGGCGATTGGTGGCGGCCATGACGATGACATTGGCATTGGTATCGAAGCCATCCATCTCTGCCAGAATCTGATTAAGGGTTTGCTCTCTCTCATCATGCCCTCCGCCTAGGCCGGCACCACGGTGTCGACCTACAGCGTCAATTTCATCAATGAATATAAGGCATGGTGCATTGCGCTTGGCTTGCTCAAACAGGTCTCTGACCCTGGCGGCGCCTACGCCCACAAACATCTCGACGAATTCACTGCCGCTAATAGAGAAAAACGGTACGCGGGCCTCCCCAGCTATAGCTTTGGCTAGTAAAGTCTTTCCTGTTCCTGGTGGCCCTACTAAGAGCACTCCTCGGGGTATGCGTCCCCCCAGTGCCTGGAATTTCTGGGGAGACTTAAGGAATTCCACTACTTCCTGGACCTCTTCTTTGGCCTCGTCTGTTCCGGCGACATCGGCAAAGGTTACATCGGGCCGTTTGTCAAGTGTCAATCTGGCACGGCTCTTACTGAAATTGAAGGCTTGTGTGCCGGCGCCACGGGCGGCACGGAAGAACAAAAAGTAAAATAACGCCCCAAGCAGCACAATGGGCAGAATGACTGTTAGTCCTATAGTTCCCCAATCAAGGCCACCAGGTTCAACAAGGAACTCTATTCCTTCTCCTCCTATGACTACTCCTTCATCTTTGAGAAAATTGACCAACTCATAGGTAGTACCGTCAAAATGCGTTGTAATTGTGACCTGGTTATCTTTCAGGCCCTCGACTGTATTGCCAATTTGCTTGATGGTGTCAATTTGTGGCTTAGCTTTGTCGGCAAAAGCGCTTAGCTCCACTGAGTGTAAAGTCTCCACGTCGATGTTGCTGGGTGCAGGGTCGATTCTTATCCCTTTCTCACCGATTGCCACCCCTTCGTCTTTAAGATAATCAGATAGCTGCTCGGTGCTCCCCTCGAAATCGGCTTTGAATATAGCCTCTCCGTCTTTTAAGCCAATAATGACAGTGTGGTCTGGATTTTGCTGGATGGTGTCAATTGCTGGCTTAGCTTCGTTGGTAAACTGCCCCAGGGTTACTTGCTCAGGCCCTCCTCCGGACATGACACGGGCGAGTATGAGAGCCCCGATTACTATGAGCAGCAGCAGGTAGAAGAAACCACTACGCCACCACTTTGTTTGCATATCGTTTATCCTCGTTTCAATTATAGCAGATATATTGCAGACTGAAAAATCTTACTCTGAAACCCGCAACCGGAGTAGTCCTGCCGCAGAGCGTCGATACTGGGTACATTGTTTTCAAAATATACATGGGAAAACAGCCGTTGGTCAAATGTTGCCATAAGTGATATAATTGCGACAGGAGGTAAGTGCCTTTCTGGAAGCGGAGGAAATAGCACGCTTAGCTACCGAGGTTGCTTCTGAGAAGCAGGCGAGGGATATTGCTATGCTCGACGTTAGGGCCGTGTGTTCTTTCGCGGACTTCTTTGTGATTTGCACTGGAGATACCAAGCGGCATATCGAAGCTATCTGGCGTGGGATTGAAGAGGTGTTGAGAGCTAAAAGCGTTGGGCCTCATCATAGTGAGGGCGAGCCTGATTCAGGCTGGATGCTCGCTGATTTCGGTTCGGTTATCGTTCATATACTCGGCCCGCTGCAGCGGGATTATTATCAACTGGATAAATTGTGGGACAAAGCGATCCCCGTAGTCAGGATTCAATAGATCCACGTATCCATCTCCCGTTCATAGTCGAGAATTTCGTCTGCTGAGAAGAATAGGTCTATTTCTTTCGACGCATTCTCCAGTGAATCAGAACCATGGATCAAGTTATGTGCGATATCAATGCCAAAATCTCCCCTGATAGTGCCACTGGAGGCTTTAGCAGGGTCAGTTTCTCCCATCAGTCGTCGTATTATTTCTACGGCGTTTTTCCCCTGGAAGACGATGGCGATCAGCGGGCCGGAAGTAATGAATTCTACCAAATCGTTGTAGAAAGCTTTTCCTTTATGAATGGCATAGTGACGGTGGGCCAACTTCTTATCCATATGCAGCATCTTCATAGCTACGATTTTGAGCCCCTTCCTTTCCAGGCGACAAATGATTTCTCCCGCCAATCCCCGTTGTATGGCATCAGGCTTGATAAGAACTAGACTTCTCTCCATGATTTTAATCTCCTTCTTCCTTTTCCTGGATCTTTTCTTACCCTGACCTGCATGAGTTTAGACCCTCATGAGCAGGGTGATCAAATCCACATTTTCCAGGGAGTCAACTACCAGGTCCGCCTCTCTGAGCTTTCGCCGGGGGTGAGTATTGGTTATGCCCACGCATTTCATCCCCGCGTTTTTAGCTGATTTGACTCCCAGCGGGGAATCTTCAATTACCACACAATCGTTAGGGAGCGCCTCTAGTTTCTTGGCGGCCAGAAGATATATCTGGGGGCTTGGTTTGCTTTCTGACACTTCCTGGCCGGAAACAATACAATCAAAAATTCCTGCCAAATCAAGCTCACTAAGAACCAAGTCGATATTCTCCTTGGGCGCTGAAGAAGCCAAGCCCAGTTTGAAATTCCCCTTCTTCAGAGAATTCAACAACTTGACAGCTCCCGGAAATGGCTTGATGTTCCCTGTTGCCTTCCGTCGAAAGATATCTTCTTTCTCCAGTACTATGATGTCAACATCTCTCTGAGCGATTTCACTGCCCATAACGCTTGTGATTATAAAGTCATTTCTGGCGCCGAAGAGGTTAGTAAAATCTTCCTTGGTGAATTCAATACCTCGTTTATCAAAGGTCTCCTGCCAGGCAGCAAAGTGAAAGGAGTAGGAATCTGAAATAACTCCATCCATGTCCCAGAAGATTGCCTTCTTCGACCGCCTCCAGACGTAGAATAGGAAATCACCCTCGACTATAACCGTATTATCCCTGAGGGTAAGTACTCCTTTAGTTTCCACGAGCCTCTTCGTCAATTTAGTGACCCAGGCAGAGGCTTGGATAGGCTCATTGATGGGTGCTACCTGTCTAAACCTTATCTCGCTCTTGGCAGTAACGCCAAGCTCAATCCCGTGGCAAAGCATGGCGTAAGCAGTCACCTCATCGAGAAGTGTGTAGAGAATACCACCGTGAACTGCGTGCCCCCAACCTTGATGGAATTTTCCGGCGGTAAACTCTGCGGTGACTTTCTCTCCATCATGGACAGGTTTCAGCTTTAGCCCTATAGGGTTCTCCTGGCTACAGGCAAAACAGAAGTCTGCGGTAAATTCAACGTCTAATTTGGGGATTTCCATCTCTCTGTTTCTGCTGCCCCACTCGCGGTGACAAGAAGGGCGCTTTCTCTCTGGGCTTAGTTATATGAGGAGGGCGTAGGTATAATGGCTGGAGGGTGACCGGGTCATCTCGCTCTCCTTTGCTTAATTTTCGCCAACCTAATGTAATCAAAGAACTAGCTCGAAGAAGGCTATTAGTCTGGGGAATTATAGCTCGTCTGCCCAGGTTTTGCTGTAGTTTCCTTGCTATGTCAGCAGGGATTTCACCACAAAAAAGCGTTTTTTGCCTAATTCGACGGCATAGAGTTTTAACTGTGGTTATGTTTTCTGGCTCCAGACATTGCCATTCATTATCTTTTTGCCGGTAAAGTGCAGTAGCTATTTCCTCGGGGCCAGACTTGTGAATGGGACGCAGGGGCAGTCCAGTAAAAGCAAAAGGGTAAGCTTCAACTTCCAGTGTATTTACACCAAGTAAAGGGATATGTAAGACAAAAGCCAGCCCTTTAGCAGTGCTAATGCCTACTCGGAGTCCATTAAAACTTCCTGGGCCTTTAGCTACAATTATGGCTTCTATAGAGCTTAGCTCCGCCTTGGCTTGCTGTAATAAGCAGACTAAATTCGGCAACAGTTCTATAGTATGGTTCTGTGTTGTTTGCCAGACTAGCGACGCCAGTATCTCACCTTTATGCGATAAGGCAACGCTGACGACATTGGACGAAGTATCTATAGCTAATTCCATGGCAGATGTCTAAATGCAAAAACGAAAAATAGAAGTACAGAATGGCAGGGCAACAGTGGATAGAAGACTAAAATACAAAAAGCCAAGATACAAGGAAAGGTATAAGCATTTCTGGGTTTTGCGTTTTGACTCGTCATTTTGATTCTTGGCCCTTGATTTCTAAGTTTCAGTTAGGTTTGGCATTTCATATTCAGAGCCATAATTCCCTCTCTCTTTTTGAGTTGTTCTATTAGTTCGTGATAACGTTTGCCGTGAGCTTTCAGGCAAATAGACCGTTCTGTCCGGGAGGCAGGCACATAGTGTATCGTGATAAGCAAATTATCCTCGGGTATTACCTGCAGTCCCTTGTCTGCCCATTCGACCACACAAACTCCATCGCCACAAAAATATTCCTCGAACCCTAGGTCAGCAATTTCCTCCACGCGCTCCAAGCGGTAGAAATCAATGTGGTATAAGGGAAGTCGGCCATGATACCCTCTAAGCAAGACAAAAGATGGACTGAGGGCATGTTCTTTGACGCCCAGCCCGCGGGCGATGCCTTGGACTAGACAAGTCTTGCCTGTTCCCAACTCACCTACGAGTAGGAAAACATCAGCCTTTCGAGCTAGTTGCCCCAGGTAGCTTCCCAAAAGCTGAGTCTGTTCAGGGCTGCGCGAATTTAATTTGAGGGACTCCATTCTTAAAATGTTCCCAGCCCCCTTTTTTGTAAGGGATGATATTTCCATTGTTATCTAGCACAGTCACTCGTGTCGGCAATTCTTTTTCTGCTATACTACCGATTACAGTCACCGGGCAATTTAGGGCTCGCTTGGCCCGGGCAATAGTGGCCTCATCAGCGGTAAAAAGAAGCTCATAATCCTCTCCTCCATATAAGGCCAGCTCTCGATAGTGAGAGAAATTTGCCGTAACTAGAGGATGCACGGGCACTTGTTCCATGTTTATCTTAGCACTGACCTTGCTTGATTGACATATGTGGTCGAGGTCAGCAACAAGACCATCGCTTATATCTATAGCTGTCTTGACTCCTTGTTGGATTAAGATTTGCCCTTCTTGCACTCTGGGTGTGGGCCTGAAGTGAGCTCGTCTCAAGAGATTGCTTGCTTCAGAATCTGAGATGGCTCTTCCCTTGAGCATTTCCAGGCCAGCTGCCGATGACCCTATATATCCTGTGACAGCTATCTGCTCGCCAGGGGAAGCTGTCGACCTCTTAAGCATGTTTTTGCTTGTGGTATAGCCCATGATTGTTACCGTGATGATTACGTTAGGAGCGGCAGTGATATTACCTCCAACTATAGCCACTCCAAATTGCGTGGCGGTATGCATTATACTGTCAATAAATTTGGAGATGTCTTGCACTTCTAGGTCGGCAGGCAGTGCCAGAGAAAGCAAAGCGTACTTGGGAACACCGCCCATGGCAGCTATATCGCTTAGATTTACAGCCAGTGCTTTCCAGCCCAATTCTTCCCAGCCGATGATGTCCAGGTCGAAGTGCACGCCTTGGACCAGGGTGTCCGTCGTAGCTAATTGGATGCGATTGTCACTTTGCCAAGCAGCAGCATCATCACCGATGCCCACCAGGACGTCTTGCCATGGAGTGCCTCCAGAATTTTCGTATCTAGCGCTGATACCGGATATGAGGTCAATCAGGCCAAATTCCCCCAACTCAGACAGTCTCATCAACGGAATTATAGCATTGGCTTCATTGAGCATTCTAGCCAGTAGATACGGTAGGTGGCTGGGACACAGGCATTGTTGCCATTTTATTCCCTGTGGTATAAAATTCTGAACATGCATGATTATGAACTAGTAGCTATGATTAGTCCCGAAGTTGATGAAGAGGGAATGTCTAAAATTGTAGACCAAGTGACTCAGTCCATTAATAGCCGGGGTGGGGCTGTGGAGGAGATAAAAAACTGGGGAAAAAGAAAGCTAGCTTACCCTGTAAGGAAATTTACGGAAGCTGATTATATGCTAGCTCGCTTTAAGTTAATGCCCAAATCGGTTAAGGAATTTGAAAGGGAAATTAGCACTTCGGGGGACATTCTAAGATACCTTGTGGTAAAGGTGGGTGATTGATATGGCAAGCTTAAGCAAAGTAATACTCGTGGGCAATCTAGGTTCTGACCCGGAGATGAGGTATACGCCCAATGGAAAGGCAGTTACTTCTTTTCGTATGGCTACTAATCGTCGTTACACTACTTCTGCCGGAGAGAGCAGGGAAGAAACGGACTGGTTTAGAGTTAGCGTTTGGGGCAAGCAAGCTGAGCAGTGTAATCAATTTTTAAGCAAGGGGAAGCAAGCTTACGTTGAGGGAAGATTGCACGCTCGCAATTGGGAAGGACAGGATGGGCAGATGCGCACCAGCCTTGAAGTGACTGCGGACCGTGTCCTTTTCCTTGGTAGTCGAGTTCCGGCGTCCCTTCCTGAGGAAGGCGAGCTGGAGCCTGAAGATTTACCTTTTGATTTAAAATAAAGGAGAAGAAACTTTGGCTAATACTGGAAGAGTAAGAGGTACGAGGAACTTTGTCACCAGGCCAGCAATCTGTCCCTTTTGCAAAGGGAGAGGGAGTATGAAAATCGATTATAAAGATGTTTCTATGTTGTCCCGCTATATCTCCGGTCAGGGAAAGATTGTGTCGCGGCGAAGGAGCAGAACGTGTGCTAAGCATCAACGAAGCTTGGCACAAGCCATAAAGAGGGCCCGGTATCTCGCTATGTTGCCTTGCGCGCCCAGCCATATTTGGAAAACAGGAGGGGTCGGCCTATCGCGTTCGACAGTTTGAGCAATGCCAAAGCGTACTTATCAACCAAAAAAGATTCCCCGAAGGCGCAGCTTAGGTTTTCGCGCTAGAATGGCTACTCGAGGTGGAAGACGAGTGCTTAAAGCGAGGCGCCTTAAGGGGAGGTACAAGCTGACTCCAGTTTAACTCTGTCCTGTGAAGGAGCCTCGCTTTTTAACTAACAGAGCACAATATACTTTGGTTTACCGGCAGGGCAAAGTATGGGCAAATAGCCTGCTAGTGATGAAAGCGATGCCGAATGGCCTAGGTCTAAGCCGGTACGGTTTTTCCGTGACCAAAAAAGTAGGTAAGGCTGTGCAGCGTAATCGCTTGAAGAGGGTGCTGAGGGAAATAATGAGACTGCAATCGTTAAGGCCAGGATGGGACATTGTCTTCATGGCCCGGTCCATAGCGGTCAATAGCGACTATCACCAGCTAGAAAGGGCAGTAACTAAGCTTCTAGGTCGGGCGCAATTGTTGGAGAGTAGCGGATGAGTAAATTAGCTATGGGGTTAATTAAATTGTACCAGAACACCGTGTCGAGGATTCTTCCTCATGTGTGTCGTTTCCAGCCAACGTGCTCACGTTACGCACTTGAGGCAATCAAAAGATATGGACTTGTGCGAGGTAGCTGGCTGGCAGCCAAGAGGATAATTAGATGTAATCCCTTTTCGGAAGGTGGCTACGACCCTGTACCTTAGTCATATAATGAAGCAAGCAAAGATATTGTTCCTCGTTGTAATTGCTCTCTTGCCCTTGATACTGGTTTCCTGTTGGGGTGGAGCTTCGGTAGCAGGGGGATGGGCAGGAACTGCATTTCGCGACGGCATCATTTATGTGGGCACCAGAGATGGCAGAGTGGTGGCCATAAATGCATCTACTCAGAGTCAACAATGGGATTACGCTGCTAATGCTGCTATATATACCACGCCGATACTGGACGATGACCTAGGCTACGTTGGCACATACAGTGGTAGAGTCCTAGCGTTGAACACAACGGCGAGGAGCCAAGATTTGTCCTTTCCTCAAAAGAGATATAGTGAATGGGAGTGGAATTGTCCCACAGAGAATGCAGGAAGCAATGCTATAGTAGCTGACTTCTTAGCAAGTGAGGATTCTATATATGTAAGCAGCTCCAATGGCAGGGTGTATTCCCTGGATAAGAAATCTGGTGATTTAAATTGGCAATCGGAGGTCTTAGACAAAGAACATGGAAAGATATGGACGTCCCCAGTAATTCAAGGCAATACCTTGTTCGTCAGCACTTTTGATGGCCATATCTATGCTTTGTCGTTAGAAACAGGGGTGGTATTAGACTGGTCTTTTGAGTGGGAGGCAGGTTTTGTTTCTTCGCCGGTGATTGATGCAGACGTCATCTACGTGGGCTCGTTTGACCGCCATCTTTATGCTCTGGAAATAGGCGGTAATCAATCATTATGGAGATTTCCTCAGGAGAAACCGGCCGCTAATTGGTTCTGGGCGTCTCCTGCAGTGAATGAGGGCGTTGTTTATGCTGGCTGCCTCGATGGCAGACTCTATGCAATAAATGCTACAACAGGACAAGAGCTATGGTCGTATATGACTGAGGATCAAAAAGACAAACCTTCTCCTATAATCTCTTCGCCTGTTCTGATGGATAATCTGCTAATAGTAGTCAATGAATCAGGCACTGTATATGTTTTTGACCTGACTGAGGAGAATAGGGAGGAGGGAGTGCCGTTGGAGCCTATTTCAATTGGCGCGGATGTTAAGAGTTCGTTCTGCGCCCAGGATGGCCTTGTCTATATTCGAAGTGAGAATAACTCGGTATATGTTGTGGATATTGATGAAGGGAAAGTGGCAGAGGGTTGGCCAGTCTCCTTGGCTATCGAGAAGTGATGGTTGTATGCCATGGCAGTATGGAATTTAATCATAGGTAATCCAGTACTTAATGTGCTGATTGCCTTGAGCTATCTTCTAGGTGGTAGTTTTGGCTGGGCGATCATTGTCCTTACTATTATCATACGTTTAATCTCCTGGCCGCTCACCAAGCGCCAGCTCAAATCTACTAAGGCTTTGCAGGAGATGCAGCCGAAGATTCAAGAATTGCAGAAGAAATATGGTAAGAATCAACAAAAGCTTCAGCAGGAAATGATGAAGCTTTACAAAGAGGCCGGAGTGAACCCTCTGGGCTGCTTATGGCCTATGTTGATTCAGTTTCCTATCTGGATTGCCCTTTATCAAGCTATTATGAGAGCGCTGGCTACCACACCGGAGAACCTGCTTGATTTAGCGCAACGCCTTTACTCTTGGGACGTGGTGAGTCAGGCAATTCCTTTGAATAGCCATTTCCTGGGGCTTGATTTAGGGAGCCCGGGCAATATTGTTTTAGCTATCATAGTTGGTGGCACAATGTGGGTACAGCAGAAGATGACCCAGGCACCAGCCGTTGACCCGAGGCAGGAGTCCACAAGCAGGATGATGTTGCTGATGATGCCTCTCATGTTTGGCTTCCTCACCTTCATGTTCCCCAGTGGTCTGGCCCTCTACTGGGCTGTTTCTAATATAATTGGCATTGTAACTCAATATTTTGTCACCGGTGGCTGGGGTTACCTTAAATTCAGTTCGCCATTTCAGAGAGCATCAGTGAAGGGAAAATGAACTAGCATTACAGAGGCAAAGGACAAATTGTGTTGTTAATGAAGTAAATTCTTGAAGAGGAATCGAATTATGGAAGGGATTGAGATAACAGCTGCGACAGTAGAACAGGCCATAGAGAAAGCGGAGGTGCAACTAGGGCTAAACCGAGACCAATTAAAGGTCGAGGTCATCAGGGAAGGAAAGTCGGGAATTCTGGGAGTGGGGGGCAGAGAGGCTTCAATCAGGGTGACTCCAACAACTCCGCCAAAAGAAGACGTGGTAAAGGTAGTCGCAGAGATTTTAGATACGTTAGTTAGATTAGTGGGTGTACAAGGCAAGGTTGAAGTGTTATCGGATGAGCTACCGCTAGCTTTGGATATCAAGGGTGACGATCTGGGTATCTTGATCGGGCGGCGAGGTCAGACACTGGCTTCTTTGGAATATGTTACCAAGCTGGTAGTGGTTGGACGATTAAAGACTTGGGTGCCGTTAACAGTCGATATCGAGGGATACAAGAAGCGCCGTCGTGATTCCTTGCAGAAATTGGCTTTATATCTCGCTGAGCAAGTGCAATCGAAGCGCCGTGCTATAACTATGGAGGCAATGCCTGCTGACGAGCGTCGGATTGTTCATTTGACTCTGGCTGATAATCCCGATGTAACAACTCAGAGCATAGGTGCCGGGGAGGATAGAAAGGTGGTTGTTTTGCTGAAACAGGATTAGCCGTGTTCCGAGAAGTAAATACTAAGATTAACTTTGCCCGGTTGGAAGAAGACATCCTTCGCTTGTGGAAAGAGCAGGGAATTTTTGACAAGAGCATCGAAATAAGAAGAACAGGGCCGCACTACACGTTCTATGAAGGCCCACCTACAACTAACGGCAGCCCGGGAGTTCATCATGTGCTAGCGCGTCTATATAAGGACGCTGTTTGCCGGTACAAGACGATGAAGGGTTATCATGTGCCGCGAAAAGCGGGCTGGGATACTCATGGTTTGCCTGTTGAGTTAGAAGTAGAAGGCTCTCTTGGCCTTACCAGCAAGGCTCAGATTGAAGATTATGGAGTGGCTCGATTCAATGAACATTGCCGCCAAAGCGTTTTCAAATACATTAAGGAATGGGAAACCGTGACCGAGCGACTTGGCTGCTGGTTGGATATGGAACATCCATATAGAACGCTAGACAATAGCTATATTGAATCCTGCTGGTGGATAATAAAACAGCTCTGGGACAAGGGCTTGATTCATCGAGGATACAAGGTAACGCCACATTGCCCTAGGTGTGGCACATCTCTTAGCTCTCACGAGGTGGCTTTGGGCTATGATGAAGCGGATGACCCATCAGTGTGGGTAAGGTTTAAGCTAGACCTAGCACAGCCTGGAGGTAGCCAATCTGCTCGATTACTTCTCTCCTCAACCGTGCCTGCTTATCTTCTTGCCTGGACTACCACACCGTGGACGCTGCCGGGTAATACGGCCTTGGCAGTGGCTCCTGAGGCTGACTACGCTGTGGCGGAGGTAGATGATGGATATCTCATTCTGGCCGATGCTCTGCTTGAGCAGACAGGATTGGGTGGGCACAAGGTGGTAGGGGTGATGAAAGGTAGTGTTTTGGTGGGGCTAGACTATGAACCGTTATATAGCAATATCGACATTCGTTACGTCAGGGAAGATAAGAAAGCTTATCGAGTCATAGAAGGTGATTTTGTCTCCATGGAGGAGGGGACAGGGATTGTACATATAGCCCCGGCTTACGGTGAGATAGACTTTGAAGTAGGCGAGAAGGAGGGTTTACCCCTCGTTCATACTGTAGAGTTGAATGGGATGGTAACGACTAATCTAGTGACAGGTTTTACCCCTAAGGCACGAGAACATATTCGGAAAAGTGAAGCCCCCGTGATTCTTGGATCAGCACGAAGGAAGCTGGATTTACCAGGCGCAGGCAAGTTTGTCAAGGATGCCGACAAAGACATTCTTGATGACCTAAAATCTCGCGGGCTGCTCTTTCGCAGTGAGAGGATTACCCACACCTACCCTTTCTGTTGGAGGTGTGAGTCACCTCTCCTCTATTATGCTAAGCAAACTTGGTACATCAAAACGACGGCAGTGAAAGACAGGCTTATCTCTGGCAATAGTGAAATAGACTGGTACCCCGATTATATTAAGTACGGTCGTTTTGGCGACTGGCTGGAGAACAACGTTGATTGGGCTTTTTCCCGGGAGAGGTATTGGGGGACTCCGCTCAATATTTGGCGATGTGAAGTTTGTGGCACCCCAGAGTTTCCTACTTATCAGTGTATTGGCGGCATAGATGAATTAAGGGCACAGTCGAATCTCAGTGGCTTAACCACGCCCTTGGATTTACACCGCCCTTATATGGATGAAATTACCTTCGCCTGTCCTAAATGCGGCGGCAGGATGCAGCGTGTTCCCGAGGTAATTGATTGCTGGTTTGATTCCGGAGCTATGCCACTGGGCCAGTGGCATTATCCCTTCGAGAATGAAGATAAGTTTAAGCAGAGTTTTCCCGCCGACTTCATCTGTGAGGCTGTGGACCAGACCAGGGGCTGGTTTTACAGCTTACATGCCATATCTACTCTCCTTTTCAATCGTCCTTGCTTTAAGAACGTCATTTGCCTAGGACACGTTGTAGACGCTGAGGGTGAGAAAA
>Ga0214474_1000229_pt1 | contig 29295 bp, 27 predicted proteins | sample RVTome_2_FD_187335 | JGI IMG/M metagenome (GOLD analysis project Ga0214474, IMG submission 187335) | Soil microbial communities from uranium-contaminated site in the Upper Colorado River Basin, Wyoming, United States - RVT95D214 HiSeq ... | reverse complement strand
TTACCTATGTGCCCGGTCTATTTTGTTACCATTGTATCCGGTCTGTACCGATTATTCCCCGCCCTATAAGGGCGGGGAATAAAGGGGTGGGTCGTTGTGCAGGCAAAGAGTAGTGAAGCATAATCATACTTTCAGCCAAATACAAGTAGTACCAAAGCTGGTACGTGTTTGACAATGAATCCCCGATTATGTTACCTTTGAGAAAAGAGTAAATATGATAATCACCTCTCAAAAGTTTTACTATTATTACTACTACTTTGCGAGGCACGAAGGTGCGCTTGAGAGGTATTAACATGTGCGAATCATACAAATAAATCAATAGTTACTAGAAATTACGAAGAGCCCTCTCAAGCAGAGGGCTCTTTCATTTTAGGCAATAAACCTCGACAGGAGAACAACGATGATTATCATGAAGAGCGATGCCACCACCAAACAAATCAATAAGGTAATCAAGGAGATTGAGAAATATGGCTTGCGTGCTGATGTCTCTCGTGGCGATTACCGCACCGTCATCGGACTGATTGGAGACGAGCGCAATATTCCTTTCGACCACTTTGCCGTCTTACCCGGTGTCAAAGAGGCACGGATGGTCGAAACACCGTACAAATTGGTTACCCGCGAATATGCGAAACTCACAGGGGAACCAGGTGACCGTACGATTAAAGTGGGCAACACGATCATCGGAAAGGATGAGCCAGTCTTTATCGCCGGACCATGTGCGATAGAAAGTAAGTCGCAGTTATTCACTATCGCAGAAGGTGTGAAAAAAGCAGGTGCCCATATTCTCCGTGGTGGTATTTTCAAACCTCGCACCTCTGTCCACACTTTCCAAGGATTAGGAAGCGCCGGGGAAGACGAAGCTAGAGAAGCACTGGAATGGCTCCGTGAAGCGGGTGACCACTATGAGATGCCTGTAGTCACAGAGATCAGGGGAGAAGGTCAGGTAGACCTGGTAGCGAAATACGTGGACATCATCCAGGTTGGTGCACGGAATATGTACGACCAGGACCTGCTCATTAAGGTCGCACGTAAGAAAAAACCCATTCTTTACAAACGGCATTTCGGCGCCGGGATTGAAGAGTTCCTGTCTTTCACTGAATATATGATTGCTGAAGACAACAAGGACATCATCTTATGCGAAAGAGGCATCTTGCCTCTTGGTAAGGGGAAAAGCTATACTAGATACACACTGGACTTGTCAGCAGTACCCGTATTGCAAAAGGAAACCTATCTACCTGTGATTATTGACCCGAGCCACGCCGCCGGGAGACGCGACCTCATCTTTAGCTTGAGTTGTGCGGGGATTGCGGCAGGTGCCTGCGGACTCATCATTGAGGTACATCATAATCCGGTAGAAGCACTGGTAGACAGCCAACAACAGATTACACCAGATGAACTGAAAGAGGTCATCAATACCTGTCGGAAAATACATAAAGCCATCGGTGTCAGGAAAAACGGAGGCTAAAATCACTCCATGAAAAAAATCCGGGTTAAACTTGGGCAAAACGGTTACTTTATCCACATCGGTGCAGACTTGCTTGCTCATACGGGTCATTTGCTGAAAGAGTTGGGATTTAACGGTAAAGCAGTCATCGTTACCGACCCTACCGTGAAAAATCTTTATGGCATCAGCTTGAGACAGAGCTTGACAGGCAATGGTTTTAAGACTGTTCTTCTGGAAGTACCGGAGGGTGAGGAATATAAGTCACTGGATACCGCCGGACGACTTTATCATGAACTGACAGAGTTCGGCGCCGAACGTTTAACACCTATTCTAGCATTGGGTGGCGGTGTTATCGGTGACGTTGCGGGATTCGTCGCTGCTACATATATGCGAGGCGTCCCACTGGTACAATTACCCACCACTCTCCTGGCTCAGGTAGACAGCAGTATCGGTGGTAAAGTCGCTGTCAATCATCAACAATTGAAAAACGAAATCGGCGCATTCTATCAACCCCTGATTGTAATTACTGATATCACCACTTTACAGACCCTCCCTCCTGCCGAGTTAACAAGCGGGCTCAGTGAAGTTATCAAGTACGCTATTATCAAAGACAAAGACTTCTTCACCTATCTTGAAGAGCACCTCGAATCGATAAGAGCGCTGGATGAAAAAACCTTGGAATACATTGTTGCTGTCTCGGCAAGAATTAAAGCAGAGATTGTTGAGAAGGACGAAAAAGACCTCGGATTGCGCAATATCCTGAATTTCGGGCACACCCTGGGGCATGCAATCGAATCTGTTTCGGATTTCAAGATTTCACACGGACAGGCTGTGGCAATGGGTATGATGGTAGCATCAGGTATTGCCAGCGAAATCGGAGTACTCGAGAACAACTGCGTAATCCGAATAAGAAAACTACTAAGACGCGCCGGACTAATGACTAAAACGCCGAAGCTTGACCTTAATCGAGTACTCGAATCGGCAATTCATGATAAAAAGGTGACAGGGGGGAAAATGAAGTTCGTTCTCCCTCGCGCTATCGGCGAAGTCTTTACCACCGATGAAGTGAATATAAAAGTAGTTGAGAAGGTATGGTGAGTGTGAGATGAAGAGACCAAGTTTATGTGCTTCTATCATCACCACGGACATTAAAGCCATAAAAGAAATCGAACCTTTAGTCGACCTTTTTGAGGTCAGGATTGACCTGATTGGTGACAGTTGGACAGAAGTAGCGAAACAACTTAAGAAACCATGGATTGCCTGTAATCGTCTGGTGGAAGAAGGCGGCAAGTGGCAGGGTAACGAAGCACGTCGTATTGAAAAATTGCTGCAGGCAATGGAACTCGGAGCCAAGATTGTTGATGTCGAGTATAACGCTAAAAACGTTGACAATATAATTTCTTTTATCAAGAAGCGTGCTACCTGTCTTCTTTCTTTCCACGATTTTGAGAAAACACCTTCGCTGGAAACTTTGAAGCAGACCGTTCAGAAGGAACTTAAAGCCGGTGCTGATATCTGTAAAATTGTCACCTTTGCGCAGAGTTTCGAGGATAACCTGACTGTCCTGCAACTTATTACTGAATTCCCCGAGACAAGGATAGTTGCCTTTGCTATGGGTCCTCAGGGTATGGCAAGCCGGGTACTCGCACCGTCGGCTGGCGCCTACTTCACTTATGGCGCAGTAGAAAAAGGCAAGGAATCTGCACCGGGACAAATTCCGGTAGCGGACATGCTAAGGCTGTATAACATACTGCCATGAAAGAAATAAACATCTCTGGGAAAACTACCATTTGTGGTATTATCGGTGACCCCATTGAGCACACCATATCGCCGGCAATACATAACGCCATGTACAAAACAATGGGATTAGATTACGTATATGTCGCCTTTCCGGTTGCGAACGACGAACTGAGACAGGCAATCGCCGGGATGAAAGCTTTAAACATCAGGGGTTTGAACGTGACTATCCCGCATAAAGTCACGGTAATACCTTTCCTTGACAGATTGGATGTGCTCGCTAATAAAATCGGTGCAGTCAACACAATCGTCAATGACAAGGGTATACTCACCGGCTATAACACCGATGCTACGGGATTTCTTAAAGCACTTATAGAAAAGGATATAAGACCTGCCGGGAAAAACGTGCTATTGCTGGGTGCAGGGGGAGCAGCACGTGCTATCGGATACACTTTAGCTGAAGAAGGGTCTCATCTCACCATCTTGAATCGCAAAGAAGAACTTTCGTGGGCGAAAGACCTCGCTGACTGCCTATCTCAGAATTATCCGACAAAAGTGAGCGCGAGGGAGATAACTCGTGAAAATCTGAGCAAAGCAATCTCCAATACCGATATCCTCGTCAACGCAACCAGTGTAGGAATGAGTCCGAACATAAATCAATCACCTGTACCCACCGAACTGCTCTGTGCTAACCTGATCGTTTTTGATATTGTTTATAATCCATACCAGACCCGACTCCTCCGTGAAGCTAAAGAAGCTGGCGCACAAACCATCAGCGGACTGGAAATGCTGGTCTGGCAGGGAGCACTGGCGTTCGAAAAATTTACCGGGAAAAAAGTGCCGGTTGAGTTAATGCGAGAAGCTGCTCTGAAGGAGCTGTCACGTGAAAAGTAACATTGCTTTGGTCGGTTTCATGGGCACCGGCAAAACTTCTGTGGGACAAGAGCTTGCTAAGAAACTCGGCTGGCAGTTTGTTGAAGTCGATGCACTCATCGAACAAACGGCAGGTAAATCCATTCCGGATATGTTTGCGAAGGATGGAGAAATTACCTTCCGTGAATGGGAAATCGAGGTCATCAAACAGGTGGCTCGAGGCAAGAAGCAGGTCATCGCCTGCGGCGGTGGAGCAGTACTGAACACTATTAACATCGCCCGCTTGAAGGAGACCAGCGTCATGGTTTTACTGACAGCATCACCGGATACGGTCTTAAAGCGAACTGCCAGCGATAAAGATACCAGACCTATGTTAATGGACGCTACCGACCCAGCAAGTCGCATCAGGGAATTATTGAAATTCAGAAAACCATACTACGAACGGTCTGCAGATATCGTAGTCAATACTTCAAAATTGAGTCTGAGTGCCACTGCGGACCTTATCATTCAGAAACTGAGGGAATATGAAGGCTTTGATTTCCAGAAGTAGCATCAAAGGCACAGTTACCGCTCCTCCCTCTAAAAGCTACACCATCCGCGGATTGATGTGCGGTGCGCTCGCGCAAGGTAAAAGCCAACTTCTAAATCCGCTTGGCTCTGATGATACAACAGCGTCGATAAATTTGCTCCGTAAATTAGGAATCAGAATCCGGCAAAATAAAAACACATGGACTATCGATGGCGGCACTTTCCATGCATCAGATACGGATCTCTTTTGTAGCGATTCTGCCGCTACACTCCGATTTTTAACTGCGCTCTGTGCCATTATTCCCGGCACCCACCACCTGACAGCTGGTGACTCCCTATCAAAACGACCTGTTGAAACACTGATTGAAGCCTTGCATCAGCTAGATGTAAAATGCTCCGCCAATGGCGACCGACCGCCAGTGACCGTTGAGGGTGGCAAACTAAAGGGCGGTATCACCAGTCTCCGCGGTGATATCAGTTCCCAGTTTGTTTCGGCACTCTTACAGATAGCTCCACTTGCCGAAAAGAGCCTGACTATTAAGCTGACCACTCCTCTAGAATCACGACCATACGTACTGATGACTATGGATACCATGCAGTGGTTTGGTATTACAGTGGCATTTAATGATACCCTGAATGAATTTGAGGTCTTTCCCCAGAAGTATGAACCCACCAAATATCGAATTGAAGGCGATTGGTCTTCAGCATCTTACTTACTTTCACTCGGGGTACTTGCTGGCCAGGTGCAAGTGATCAACTTACCTACCGAGACAATGCAGGGCGACCGTATGATCCTCACCTTCCTCGAACAACTGGGCGTTAATGTCACCAGTGGCAGGAATTCAGTCGTCGTTAAGCAGAGTAAACTCAAGGCAATTAACGCCGACTTGACCGACTGCATTGACCTTCTACCGACATTGGCAGTTCTGGCGGCAGTGGCTAATGGTATCAGTCGGTTTACTGGTATTGCGAGAGCGAGAATTAAAGAGTCCGACCGTGTCGCGGCGGTGAGGGAAGGACTGACGCGGATGGGTATTAAGGTCACAGAAGGAAAAGACTACCTCACAGTAACCGGTGGTACACCGAAAGGTAACGTTATCGATAGCAGAAATGACCACCGCATTGCCATGGCGTTCAGTCTGCTGGGAACCGTCACCGGCAATACTATCATTCAACAGGCAGAATGCGTGACCAAGACATATCCTGAGTTCTGGAATGTCCTCACGAGCCTTGGGGGGAAGGTGAAATTAGATGGGCAATAGTCTCGGTAAGGTATTTACTGTTACTAGCTTCGGGGAAAGTCACGGCAGATGTATCGGCGTTATCATCGATGGCTGTCCTGCCGGTCTACCGCTCACAGAAACTAATATTCAAACTGAACTGGATAAAAGAAGACCGGGCAAGGGTCCAGCATCAACCCGTCGCACTGAAGAAGACAAAGTTGAAATTCTCTCTGGCGTATTTAACAAACGAACTACAGGCGCACCCCTCTGCCTGATAGTCTGGAATACTGACACTGACTCCAGCGCTTACGAGCGCATAAAAAATCTCTTGCGACCGGGGCATGCCGATTATACTGCCGCTATGAAATATGGAGGCTTCAATGATTACCGTGGTGGTGGACAGTTTTCCGGCAGAATTACCGCAGGCTTCGTGATGGCAGGTGCTGTTGCTAAAAAACTACTCGGTATACTCGGTGTGGAAATTCTCGCTTATACAGTAGAAATTGGCGGTATTAAAACAAAGGTGATGGATTTAACAGGCATCAGGAAGTCTGATGACAATCCGTTGAAGTGCGCTGATCCTGTAGCTTCCATCAAAATGCTAAAAGCAATCGAACAAGCACGGTCGGAAGGTGATAGTCTTGGAGGAATAATTGAAGGTATGGCTCTTAATGTACCTGTCGGGTTGGGTGAGCCGGTCTTCGATACACTGGAAGGCGACCTGGCAAAGGCCTTCTTTGCCATCCCTGCTGTGAAAGGTGTGGAGTTCGGCGCTGGATTTTCTGCGGCAAGAATGAAAGGCTCGCAAAACAACGACCGCTTCGTCATTAAAAAAGGAAAAATACAAACTATCAGCAATAACGCCGGAGGTATACTGGGTGGCATCAGCGACGGTATGCCCATCGTCGTACGTGTCGCAGTCAAACCGACTCCATCGATCAGTCAGACACAAGACACAATCAATCTAGCAACAATGAAAAACACGGAATTGGACGTCAGAGGTAGACATGATGCCTGCATCGTTCCCAGAGCCGTACCTGTCGTGGCAGGAATGATGGCAATTGTACTATGCGACTTTGCATTACGGGCACAACTCATCCCGGAGGTACTCAAATGAGTCTTGAAGAACTTCGCAACAAAATCGATAAAGCCGATGACAGAATTGTGAAACTCATCGCCAGTCGTATTCGGCAAGCACAGGAAATCGGACGAGAGAAACAAAAGAAGGGTATGCAGATCGAAGATACCACCCGTGAGGAGCGAGTGCTCGCTCATGTCCGTGAGATTGCCCGCAAAGAGAACATCAGCGAAAAGGATATCGAGGTCATCTATCGGCAGATTGTTAACCTCTCCAAGAATATGCAGGGCACGGTTATCGCCTTTCAGGGAGAAATCGGCGCTTATAGTGAAGAAGCCTGTTTCCACTTCTTCGGACCTGCGATTCAGGTGAAACCGTTGGAGACTCTTGATGCTGTTTTCAAAGCTGTGGAGCAAGGAGATGTCCGCTATGGTGTCGTGCCGGTAGAAAACTCTCTTGAAGGGAGCATCAGCCGGGTCTATGATCTGTTTCTAAACTCCGCACTCAAAGTTTGCGGTGAAATTGAACTGCGTATTATGCACTGTCTGATTGCCAGTCCCTCCGCGAGTTTGGACACGATTAAGCGCGTCTATTCTCACCCGCAGGCGCTGGGACAGAGCCAGGCTTTTCTGCGACATCTCAATGCGGAACTTGTTTCCACTTATGATACCGCCGGCAGTGTTAAGCTTATTAAAGAGCAGAATATTAAAGATGGCGCCGCCGTTGCCAGCGCCCGCGCTGCGGAAATCTATGGAATGAAAATCCTGGCACGCGAAATAGAAGACAACTCGAACAACTTTACCCGTTTCTTCATTCTCGCCCGGGAGGACTCTCCCCAAACAGGTAACGATAAAACTTCAATCGTCTTTTCGGTAAAACACCGCCCGGGTGCGCTCTTTGCCGTCCTGGAGGCTTTCGCCGACAGCAATATCAGCCTCACCAAGATTGAATCAAGACCGACCCGTCAGAAGGCATGGGAATATAATTTTTACCTTGACTTCGAAGGCCACCGCGAGGACGCAACTGTGAAAACCGCTCTACGGCGACTGGAAAAGCAGGCACTGTTTCTAAAGGTGCTGGGTTCTTACCCGAAAGCCACATAGGGAGAAGTATGTTTTACTTGTCATGCTGAACATAGTGAAGCATCTAGTATCCTTGAAAAACTAGATCCTTTACTAAACTATAGTGGGTATACCAGACTAGGTGGCTTAAAATGACATCTTTGACTGGTAGTTTGGAGATTAGAATTTAAAATTTGTTTGGCATTTGATTATTGATATTTGGAATTTCCCGCGATAAAGAAAAATTGCATTGTGAGAGAAGACATTTGAGCGTGCAAACTAAGATCGGAATAATCGGCGGAGCGGGCAATATGGGCAAGTGGTTTGTCCGCTACCTGCTGAAAGAACGTATGAAGGTAGTTATCTCCGGTCGCAATCAGGAAAAACTACGTAAAGCCGGTAAGGAACTTGGAGTCTCCATTGTCTCTAGTGTTGAGGTCGTAAAACAGTCCGATGTCGTGATAATTTCCGTACCGCCTGATACTTTCGAAACTGTAGTTAAAGAAATTGCACCTTATGTCCGAACGCGACAGATTATCGTTGATGTTACCTCTGTGAAAACACAACCTGTAGAAATCATGCACCGCTACATTAAGAAGGGCACGATTCTAGGTACACACCCTGTCTTCGGTCCTGGAGCAAAAAACCTTGCTAACCAGAACTTCGTGCTGACACCGACCAGTAAAAAAGAAACAGAGCTCGCTAGTCAGATAAAGAAATATCTTGAATCAAAGAGAGCTAATGTGTCGGTAATGACCCCTCAACAACACGATGAAACAATGACAGTCGTGCTCGGACTGGCGCACTTTATCGCGATTGTCTCCGCGGATACTCTGCTTGGGTTTGAAAACTTCCAGAAGATGAAGAAAATCGGGGGCACGACATTCAAACTACTCTATACATTGGTGGAAAGCGTCATTTCAGAAGATCCGCAATTATATGCCTCTCTCCAGATGAGCTTTCCCGATATCAGCAAAGTGGAGTCACTTTTCCAAAAGAACACCAGGCTATGGGCAGATATGGTCAAAAACAAAGACCGGGATGGATTTGCCCGGAGAATGAGCGCTTTACACAATAAGCTTGAAAAGACCGACCCCGCCTTCCGCCAAGCTTACAAAGATATGTACAAGATTACGGAAGGAATTTAGAATTTCTTCTCCCTTGATGGGAGAAGGCTAGAATGAGGGTGAGATAGAGAACACCCTAGTAAGTATCAACTGTCAAATATCAACTGACAAAAGATAATCAAGATTATGAATAACGTCGACAAAATAATTTCATCCTTTAGTCGCACTACTGACGAGATATTTTCGTTAGATGAGCTTAAGAGCCGTCTTGGGTCGGGGAAGCCATTACGTATCAAATATGGAGTAGATGTCACCGCACCTTTTCTCCACATCGGGCATGCAGTAAATTTGTGGATGATGCGGGAACTGCAGGAATTGGGACATAAAGTGGTTTTCCTCATCGGGGATTTTACAACTACAATTGGCGACCCAACGGGAAAATCAAAAACCCGTCCAGTGATTGCTGAAGCGGATATTAAACGTAATTCGCAGGAATTTATTTCTCAAGTTTCCAAAATTTTACTAACAAAGCCGGACGTATTTGAAGTCAGGAGAAATTCGGAATGGTTTGGCAAAATGAACACAGCGGAATTCGTCTCATTACTCTCAATGGTTACTTACAAAAGGCTGATTTCCCGCGATATGTTTCAAAACCGTATCGAAAACGATAGCGACATCTACATGCACGAATTAACTTATCCAATAATGCAAGGCTATGATTCGGTGATGGTTAACTCCGACCTCACGATTGTAGGCACTGACCAGTTGTTTAATGAGATGATGGGTCGTTTCTTTCAAGAAAGGTCAGGACAGATGCCACAAGTAATAATAACCACCAAAATCACTCCAGGCATCGATGGTAAAGAAAAACAGAGTAAAAGCCTTGGTAATTACATCGCCATTACAGACACACCACGTGTGCAATTCGGGAAAATTATGAGCATCCCCGATAATCTCATCGTGCCGTATATGGAAGTGTACACTACCCTACCGTTGAGTCGGGTGGAAGAGGTTAAACAGGAGTTGGATAAAGGGAACGTGAATCCGATGGTCTATAAATTGGAACTCGCAACCGCACTTGTAGAACGCTACTATGGTATAAAAACCGCCCTACTAGAAAAAGAATGGTTTATGCAGACTTTTTCAAAACATGAAACTCCTGACGAAATACCTGTGGTAAAGCTGAAAGAGAACAATATTACAGTATTACAGTTGTTGAAATTATGTTTGCCTGAAGAATCAACTTCGGCTTTACGCCGTTTAGTACAACAGGGGGCGGTGGAGAAAGACGACATCAAGTTACTCAACGCAAATGCAATATTAGACTTAACAAAAGAATTCGTACTGAAATGCGGAAAACGTAGCTGGTTTCATATTACTAGAGAGTAAACAACACCTAGTATTATTACCTGAAATATCTAATCTATGTCAGCCCTTTTATTTTTCTCAAATACCGTTGCGTCCACGGACACGCCCAGATACACAAGCCGCAGGTACCTTCAGTTAACCCCAGTCTTTCGCCTCTTTCTACAACCTTGGCTTTGCAGGCTTTGGCATTAAGCAACTCATCCCTGTCTATGCCGACTTTCCAGTCGATTCCGGAAACGCCACCTGCCGGGCACATTTTTTTACATTCCTCACATTTGCCACAACGTGAGCTGTTTACCGGTTTTCCGACGTCTAATTGAGCATTTGTCAGGATTACACCCAGCCTTAATGCCGGTCCGAATTGTTCCGTGACCAGAAAAGCACACTTACCAATCCAGCCAAGTCCCGCCCTTGTAGCTATGGTCTTAAAGGGCAACTTACTTCTAAACACGCTATCATCCTTGACCACATTTGATTTGGTTAAAGGTAACGCATCAATCCCCTTGCTTCTAAGAAAATCGGCTCCAAGTTCAGCTAATCTAATAAGGCGATCGCTGATGCCTATGTACTCGTTGTAGTATTCTATGCTGGGACCAGGGTAAATCACTCTGACCTTTTCCGGATTGAGCGCGATACCAAACGACACGCCATATCTGTAGCCGTATCTATCGGACAAAGGTAATTCATTCAAGTCGGCAAAACCAACAACCGAAGCACCTTGCTGCATCAGAAACTCTTTCAAATCTCTACTAATATTTCTCATCTTATTCAATTCCAAATTTTTACAATCCTCTCGCTCCTTGTGGGAGAGAGTCGGAGTGAGGGGTGTAATAAACCATTCCCCTATATTTATTAGCCTCCTCTATAACGAGAGAGAAAAATGAATCAGGATAACTACAGTCGTTAATATTCCTAATGTCCCCCGTAAGTCGGTATCCCGGCTTTTTTAAGCGCTTCAGCAATGCTTACTTCCAGTTCAATTGACTCCGCATTGCTCATCGGATTGAGGTGCTCGAACAGTTCCGGTAAAAGTCGAACGCCGTATTTTTTAACATATTTTGAGGCTTTGTAGCCTTCTTTGTGCTGTTGGAACCTCACTTCTGGTTTATTAGCCGTTCTGCCTACATATAAAGCATATCCCCGCCGTTTTTTGTCAACACCCTTGAGCAAAACGATATAAACACGGCACTGGACTCCTCGTTTCTTGTGTGTTTTAGCGGAAAAACCTCTACATATTCTCTCGGCTTTTGGATACCAGGGGATTGGATTTTCATCGGATATTTCATTTATACGATTACGCAGTTCCTTAAATCTGTCGTCCTGGTTCTCCATAATTCAACCACTACTTTGTGCGTAATTAACCGGTCTATCGGCTTTTATCCTTTCTCTCTTAGCGCTTTTACTTCATCATCGTTCACAGAGTGTCCGGTAAAAGTCTGGCCAGTCTGTTGCGCCAGCCATAGTGCCGCCTCGGCAATCTGCTCAGGTTGCTTCATGTTCCTCAATGTTTCTTCTGTAATACCACGTTTAGCAAAGACCGTTTTGTAGCCATCCGTAACTACGCCACCAGTAGGGTAAAGGTCGTTGACCGCAATATTATGTTCTTTAACCTCCTGCGCCAGTCCCCAGGCAAAAAGCTCGATGCCAGCCTTGGTAATGCTATAGCAGATTTCACCCGGAGGCGCTCGTCGTTTTGCCGCGATAGAGGTCATACAGATGATATTACCGCTTTTCTGTTTCATCATCGTGGGTAAAACCGCTTTCGTGCACAGGAAAGCGCCGCGCAGGTTGACCTTCATCATCAGGTCCCAGTATTTCACCGGCAGGTCGACTACCATAGCATTCAGATTGGCGGCGGCGTCATTCACCAGAATATCGATGCGACCCCACTCCTCCAGCACCTGTTTTGCCATGTTCTCGATATCGACATCAACTGTGAGGTCGGTCCTGACCGGTATCGCCGTGCCTCCAAGAGCACGTATTTCTGTCACCGTCTGGTGAATTGTCCCCGGCAATTTACTGGTGCCTTCCTTTTCCGTACGGGCTACTACCGCAATTTTCGCGCCTTCTCTGGCAAAGGTCAGGGCAATCTGCTTCCCAATCCCACGACTGCTCCCCGTAATAATGGCAACTTTTCCATCCAGTTTCATGTTCCACCCTCCTACCTACTAGTGAGACGCTTCAAATTTATCAGGTTGTACAAGGTGCGTCAATGCATTTATTTCGACATTCGATATTTGACATTAGATATTTATATTCTGCCAGCTATTGATAATTGCCCTCAAACCGAGTAACATAATTTGAAAGTAAATCCCAAATGGAGCGATAACCGGTGTCCTGGGCATTGCTTATACCGTTAATTATCGGGGCATTCTTCTTCCTCTTAGGAATATTATTTATCATCTGGGGAAAAAAAGAGGAAGAGAACTACTATGATTCCCTGACGACACGCTTCGATCTACGGGAGTTTATTTCCCGCTGGCCTCCCCGCCCCGAACCTGGCTCCCTCAAGACCGGCGGCTGGATTGCTATCATCGTTGGTATCGTTGTTGCCGGCGTTGGTTTCCTTCTCTGGTGGTTGAACCCGTAGCCTTCAGCGTAATTGATAGTTGTTATTTGATAGTTGATAGTTAAGAAATAGCCGCCCCATCATCCAAAGGAGCGGCTTTCCCATTTATTGTACCTGTGTTACAGGATACACTCTACCCTTTACCTTCCTGAATCAAGTCAAATTCACGATAGGTTAAAGTAAGGTATCCCGATAACCGATAAATATTACTTCTTCTGACCCCAGCCAGCACGAGCGCCCATGCCCATACCGAGCGGACCGGCAGGCCAATTGAACCCGCCCATCATGATAGCATCGATACCATCAGGTGTGCAGATACCCTCTTCCACAATCTTGCGGGCTTCTCTACCAACGATACCAAAGAGACGGTTGCCGACAAACCCCGTATCGCCTGGAATATCCTTCACGCGGACATGGGTTTTACCAAATTTATCACACAGTCCTTCGATGCACTGGATAGTCTCTTCTGAAGTATCCTTAGTCCAGATAACCTCGACAGCTCTCATGATGTTCGCGGGACTAAAGAAATGCATACCAATAAACTTATCCTTCCGCTTGGTTAATGCAGCCAGGTCGGCGATAGTAAACCTTGAGGTATTGCTGGCAATGACGGTTTCCGGTTTGAGAATTTTATCGATTTCGGCAAAAGCCTTGATTTTGAGGTCTTTATTTTCCATTTCGCCACTGGGACCACCACCAATTGCTTCAATCAAGACATCCACCTTTGCCAGGTCTTCTATGTTTGTGGTTATCTTGAGTCTGGCAATAGCAGCTTCCATCTGCTCCTTGGTAATTTTGCCGCGCTCGACTCCGCCCTTCAGACCAAATCGCCCACTGATAATGTTTTCCTTGCCGCGTGCAAGAATCTCCTCTTTGAGGTCACGGACAATGACATTATAGCCAGTTTGTATTGCTGTCTGCGATATACCGCTACCCATAACCCCCATGCCCATTACCCCGATTGTTCTGACATCGCTAACTTTCATTGTTTGTACCTCCATTTATTCATTATCAGGCTAGTGACAAGCACAATATTATACCTTAATAAAAGTTTTTACAAACCAAAAATTTGCTTGATTCGGGGAATTTTTCACACGTGTCTGGCTGGTTATGCGTCTATTTCTTTAATGTCTTAATACAATCGACTAACTGCGCCATTATCTCCGTTGCTTTGCCGCGTAGTGAAATATCACAGATGGGCGTCAGGTCCGATTCGTAGAGATTGACTTCTATCAACACACCACCACCCCGTTTTACTTCCAGAGGAAACCCCGCCGCCGGATAAACATAAGCAGATGTCCCTACCGTAATCATGCAGTCGGAACGCAATGCTTCTCGCTGGCATATCCGCAAAACGTCCATGGGAATCGGCTCCCCGAACATCACCGTATCTGTCTTAATGATACCCTGGCACTTCGGACAGCGTGGTGGCAAAACATCCAGGGATATCTCATCCCGTCCGTACCGCTCATTACACTCGATACAGCGCAGTTTCTGAGTATTACCGTGAATTTCTGCCACTTTTTTACTACCGGCTTTAATATGGAGGTTGTCAATATTTTGGGTGATGAGATACTTGAGCACCCCTAGCTTTTCCAATTCCGCCAGCGCAACGTGGGCTGCATTCGGTTGAGCTTCACCGATGGTACGGGAGAATTCACCAGTAGCACCCCTGCGTTGCATGATTTCTTCCCAGTGTTTTTTCGGGTCTCGCATGAACTGCTGGTAACCATCCATCGATGGCTCCCCACGCTCTGTCCATATCCCACCCGGACCGCGGAAGGGACGGATACCGCTCTCCACAGAAATCCCCGCCCCACTCAAAGCAGTGACGTATTTGCTCTGGAGAAGTAATCTAGCAGCACGCTCAATATCGTTCTCCATCGGGGATACCTCCCATACAGTCAAATTCGAAATATCAGTATCGAAATACGAAACTATGACGAATCACAAATATAAAATACATCACTTGGTGGTTTTCAGCAATATGGTAGCAAAAATTTTCATCAATTGGTCAGCTTCATCTATCAAAGATTCTAGCGCCTTCGTCTTTTCTTCTGACCTGGTCTCTGCGAGTATTAACCAGTAACGACTTTCCTTTGCCTCTTTTCGACAAATACGTATTCGCATAGCAAAATCCTTCTTGCCAAGTGCTTCGTTTGCCTCAATATAGTTTGCACCAATCGAACCAGCGGAGCGTATAACCTGTTTGCCTATTTCAATATTGCCCTGTGTTCTTGGAAGCGCATTGACAAAAGAGATGACTTGCTTCGTAAATTGTAAAGTCCTTTTCTCCAGATTATATTCTTTGGTCTTTTCCATTCGAATCTATAAAACTATCTCGAATTTAGTATTTCGTTTTTCGAATTTCGACATTCGTATTTCGGATTTCAGTTTACAGCAGTAAACTGCGTGGTCTGTATTGTATTGCCTCTGCCAGATGTGGCGCTTTGATGATATCGGCACCTTCGTGGTCAGCGATGGTCCGTGCCAGTTTCAGGATGCGGTGGAAAGCCCGCGCCGAAAGGTTGAGTTGTTTCATCGCTGCCTTGAGCAGGCTCTGTGCCGTTTCCTCAACCTGGCAGACTTCCCGCACCTCCGCCGCTGTCATATCCGCATTACAGCTGAGCCGAGTCCCCTTGAACCGCTCCTGCTGTCGCTTCCGGTTAGCTGTAACCCGTGCCTGTACTTTCTCTGATTTCTCACCCAGACGGTCGTCGGATAGTTTCTCGTAGTCGATACGGGGCACATCCACAAAAATATCCACGCGGTCGAGGAAAGGTCCGCTGATTCGTTTCTGGTAGCGGGCGACAATACCCGGCGCGCATGTGCATTGCTTGAATGGGTCACCATAATAACCGCACGGACAGGGGTTCATCGCGCCGACCAGCATAAAGTTGGCAGGAAATGTGACATTCCCTTGAGCGCGGCTGATGCTCACAATCCTATCTTCAAGCGGCTGGCGCAAGACCTCCAGCAGAGCGTGCCCGAATTCAGGCAATTCATCGAGGAAAAGCACCCCGCGGTGGCTCAGGCTGATTTCCCCGGGTCTGGGGAAGTGGCCACCCCCCACCAGCCCCACATTGGAAGTCGTGTAGTGCGGCGCGCGGAAGGGACGTTGACGGATCATCGGCTTATCTGAAGGCAGGAGACCGCTGATGCTGTAAATCTTGGTAACTTCCAGCGCCTCTTCATTAGTTAAAGGTGGCAGAATAGTACAAATAGAACGGGCGAGCAAAGTCTTCCCGCTCCCGGGAGGTCCCATCATGATGACGTTATGACCGCCGGCGGCCGCAATCTCCAGCGCCCTTTTCACATGCTCCTGTCCCTTGATGTAGGCAAAATCAACCCCCAGGGAATCAGGGAATACATACTCTTCGATATGACCATCCGGTTGGACTGAAGGTGCTTCCATCTCCCCACGGTAGTATGAAGCCAGTTGTCCCAGCGAACTGAAAGGTAGAATCGTGGCGCCTTCGACCAGTGATGCCTCTTTAGCGTCGATTTCCGGGACAATAATTTTCGAGTAGCCTTTCTCTACACTGCCGGCGACCATCGGTAAAATGCCGGTCGTGTGACGCAATGTCCCATCGAGGGCAAGCTCACCGAGCAATATGGTATCGGCGGCGTTTTCTGGAATCTGCCCGGTGCAGGCTAATAGGGCGACGGCAATCGGTAAATCATAGGCAGGTCCGGCTTTGCGGAGGTTGGCCGGTGCCAGACTTGCGACTACTTTTCTCATGGGGAAGGTGAATCCGGAGTTGCGCACCGCGGCAGTGACACGTTCCCTCGCTTCCGAAACAGCGGCATCCGGCAGACCCACCACGATGAACTTGGGCAGTCCGGAGGAGACATCCACCTCCACTTCCACGATCACCCCCTCCAGCCCGACCACCGCGCAACTTCTGACTTTAGCAAGCATATGTGAACTATGTTACATTGACTCGAATCTGCTGTCAAATCGACACCGCAGTGTCGTACTGAGCGCGCCTTAAGCGCGCGAATGTACCTCACCGCAGAGCCTGTACTGAGCGACCTGTCCTGAACGGAGTTGAAGGAAGTCGAACGTATCGTACTGAGTGCGCCTTCAGCGCGAATAGCTTGCACTGAGTACTTGTACTGAGGAATTCGAAGTATATCGAAGTGTAGTCGAAGGATTCGAATTTCGGTATTCGTATTTCGTATTTCGATATTCGTATTTCGATATTATTCCGTGCTTCCTGTTTCTCTTGGAGAATTCCAATCTTTTCATGCTATAATGAGTCATTCGTGGCGTTTCACCAGCGGAAATGCCAACCCTTAAATACGAGTAGAAGAGGAAGGAATTCATGCACGCCCGTCTGAAGAACATCGTCTGGTTCAATGAAGTTACCAAAAAAGACATCCCTCTTGTCGGCGGCAAAGGCGCCAACCTCGGCGAAATGACCAATGCCGGCATCCCAGTACCACCGGGTTTCATTGTCACGGCAGACGCCTACTACCACTTCCTTGAAGAAGCCGAACTCACCGAAAAAATCCGCAACCTCCTCGCCCCCCTTGATACCAACAAAAGCAAACAACTCCAGGACATCTCCGTCAAAGTCAAAGACCTCATCATCAAAGCCAAAATGCCTCAGGACCTTGCTAAAGAAATCCGTCAACATTATGTGAAAATGGGTAAGGGTCTGGTCGCCGTGCGCAGTTCCGCCACCGCTGAAGACCTCCCCGATGCTTCCTTTGCCGGTCAGCAGGCAACCTTCCTGAACGTCGAGGGCGAAAAAGAGGTCGTGGTTGCTGTCCAGAAATGCTGGGCTTCCCTCTTCGAAGCGCGTGCCATCTTCTACCGTGTCGAAAATAAATTCGACCATTTTAAAGTCGGTATTGCTGTCCCTGTTCAGCGCATGGTTCAGTCGGAAACCTCCGGCGTCATGTTTACCATCGATCCCACCACCAGTGATGCGTCCAAAATTGTTATCGAGGCGGTGCTGGGGCTGGGCGAGATGATTGTCTCCGGCGATGTCACTCCTGACCACTATGTCGTCGATAAAAAGAGCACCAAAATCACCTACAAAGAGGTCAAAAAGCAGGAGTGGCAGCTGGTCAAGAACAAAGCCGGCGAGAATGTTAAAATCAATCTGACTAAAAAAGAGCAGACAAAACAGAAAATTACCGATGATGATATAATTTTTATCGCAAAAATAGGAAAGCGCCTTGAGAAGCATTATGCTTTCCCTCAGGATGTGGAATGGGCAAAGGAAGACAACTCAATCTATATTGTCCAGACTCGTCCCGTCACAACCGTCGGCAAAATGGCTGCTACTACTACACATGAATTTAAAGAAACTCCCATCCTGGTTGGCAGCGCTGCCAGTCCGGGTATTGCTTACGGACCTGTAAAAATCGTGCCGCACCCATCGCAGATTGATAAAGTTTTAACTGGCGATATTCTGGTTGCCGAAATGACCACCCCCGACTTTGTCCCTGCCATGAAACGCGCCGCGGCAATTGTCACCGACCGCGGTGGGAGGACAGCTCACGCCGCTATTGTCAGTCGCGAACTCGGTATCCCCTGTGTGGTGGGTGTGGAAAAAGCCATGAAGACCCTTAAAGATGGGCAGGTCATCACCGTCGATGGCAGTGGTGGTAAGGTTTACGATGGCAAGATTGAGTTCGTAGTCGAAAAGAAAGTCAAGCGCACCGAAAAACTGGTGACCAGGACCAAATTGCTGGTTAATCTGGCACAGCCGGAACTGGTGGAGAGGGTCGCCGCGCTGGATGTTGACGGTGTCGGCTTGCTCCGCGCCGAATTCATAGCCGCTCAGATTGGCGAACACCCCAGTCATATGCTCAGCCAGAAACGCGGTAAGGAATATACAGATAAACTCGCCGAAGGCTTGATGGTTTTCGCTAAAGCTTTTTATCCGCGACAGGTTGTCTACCGCACCAATGACTTCAAGACTAATGAATACCGTGCCCTCAAAGGCGGCGAGAAGTACGAGTCTATGGAAGAGAACCCAATGCTCGGGTATCGCGGCGCCTCCCGTTATATCACCGATATCGAGACCTTCAAGCTGGAACTCGACGCCATTAAGAAAGTGCGTCAGAAGTATGATAACCTCTGGGTAATGATACCCTTCGTGCGTACCGTCAACGAATTAAAGAAGACCATCGATATTATGAAAGCCGATGGATTAGTACGCTCCCCGAAATTTAAAATCTGGATGATGGCGGAAGTCCCATCGAACGTCATCCTACTTGAGAAATTTCTGGCGGTAGGCATCGATGGTGTCTCTATCGGCAGTAACGACCTCACCCAGCTTACTCTCGGTGTCGACCGGGATAATGAGAGGCTGGCGGCACTTTTCGATGAACGTGATGAAGCCGTCATGCTCTCACTGGAGAAATTAATCAAGGGTTGCGCCAAGGCGGGTGTCACCTGCTCTATTTGCGGACAGGCACCCTCCGTTTATCCGGACCTTACGAAAAAGCTGGTGGAGTGGGGTATTACCTCAGTCTCTGTCAGCCCAGATATGATTGACCAGACTCGAGAAATTATTGCTGACGTCGAAGCACGTTTGAAGAAGTAGTGATCGGTCGGCTCAGAGTTCGCCAGCTTCTTGAAGAGCGGGAAGAAAGCCTTTCGCCTTTTGCGCAGAAAAGCCGGTTATCAAAAGGTAGGCTCAGAGAAGAAACGCCCAGTCCGGTACGCACGGAATTTCAGCGCGACCGCGACCGCATTCTACATTGCAAGGCATTTCGACGGCTGAAACACAAGACACAGGTATTTATTGCGCCTACCGGCGACCACTACCGCACACGCCTGACGCATACACTGGAAGTCTCACAGATTGCCCGTACTATCACACGTGCCCTGAATCTCAATGAAGACCTCGCCGAAGCTATCAGCCTCGGGCACGACCTTGGGCATACACCTTTCGGGCATATCGGCGAGGATGTTCTCAACGAACTATGTCCGCAGGGTTTCCGCCACAACGAGCAGTCTTTAAGAGTAATCGACCTACTGGAGAATGAAGGCAGGGGACTTAACCTGACCTGGGAAGTGCGGGATGGTATCGTCAACCATTCCAAATCCAGAGCTCAGGTGCTGGGAGAGGAATGGGGCAAAGTTAGCACGCTGGAAGGAGAAATCGTCAAACTGGCGGACATCGTTGCCTATATCAACCACGACGTTGACGACGCCATCCGTGCCGATATCATCACAGAAAAGAAACTACCTAAGTCGTCTACAAGAGTGCTGGGCGCTTCACATTCCGCCCGTATCAACACCATGGTCTGCGATATTATCGAGTTCTCCTGGGCGGCGAGCGGTCGCACCAGAATAAAGAACAGAAACGCCATCAATATCGGTATGAGTGAGAAAGTCCGTGCTGCCACTGATACAATGCGTGATTTTCTCTTTGATAATGTGTATAATGTGCAATCGGCACGGGAAGAGACGGAAAAAGCGAGGACGCTTCTACGTAAACTCTACGCCTACCTGAACAAACACACCAAATTGCTTCCTGCTGAATACCACCTTCATGGAGATGATAAAAATCGTTGGGTCATCGACTACATCGCCGGGATGACCGATTTATACGCTCAAAAAATAGCCGGCGAACTATCTTTACTGGAAGGCAAAGTCGGGGCATAATATAGAGACGTACTTATCATGCCTGTCATTCTGAGCGATAGCGAAGAATCTCCACCGTTACCCAGTAGGCAAGGAGACCTTTCCCAAGGTTTGTCCTGAGCAACGCTGAAGGGCTCCGAGTGACACACATAATAGAAGAAAAAGTCATGAGCACCGTCGAAGAAGTCAAACAGAGAGTCGACATTGTTGAGGTAGTAAGCCGGTACACCACGCTGGCTAAAGCCGGACGTAACTTTAAAGCACTTTGCCCTTTCCACAGCGAAAAGACACCCTCCTTTTTTGTTTTCCCGGAGCGGCAGAGCTGGCACTGTTTCGGTGCCTGTAACACCGGTGGCGATGCCTTTTCCTTCATCATGAAGAAGGAGGGGCTGAGCTTTGGGGAGGCACTGCGGTCTCTGGCGGATAAGGTGGGAGTGCTTATTCCCACCCGCATTGAGCCGGGTCCCGGTCGTGATGAAAAAGAGCGCCTCTTCCAATCGAACGAAGTCGCCGCGCAGTTCTACCACAACCTGCTGGTAACATCCAAACAGGCGGAAAAAGTCAGAACCTATCTTACAAACCGCGGCATAAATGATAAATCAATTTCGGATTTTCAAATTGGTTACAGCCCCAATACCTGGGAAGCATTGAAACAATATCTGCTGGAGCGCAGTTTTACCGAAACAGAAATGCTGGCTACAGGGCTTATAATTCAGTCGGAGGATGGTAAAACACACGACCGCTTCCGGAACCGGCTGATTTTCCCGATTCACGATCAGCGCGGTCGGGTAACTGGATTCGGCGGGCGAGCTCTAGATAATGAGACACAGCCTAAGTACCTTAACTCACCCCAGACCCCCGTCTTCGATAAGAGCGATACTCTCTACGGCATCCATCTGGCAGCACCGGCAATCCGTAGAGAAGATGTGGCGGTTATCGTCGAAGGGTATATGGATGTCATTATCCCTTATCAGTATGGCTTCCAGAATGTGGTGGCTTCGATGGGGATTGCCATCACAGAAAAACAGGTCAACAAACTGAAACGATTAACGAAAAACCTCATTTTAGCTCTCGACCCGGATGAAGCCGGCGAAGAGGCGATGATACGGTGTATCGATTATGAAAGTAATTTAGGGGCGGAACTCAGGGTAATTATATTGCCTGGTGGGAAAGACCCCGATGAGGTTGTGAAAGAAAAACCGGATGACTGGCAGGAATTGATAAAGAAAGCCACATCAGTCATTGATTTCACCATCGAAAAAACCGCGGGCAAACTGGATATGAGCAAGGCGGGAAACAAATCCCTGGCAGCCAATAATCTCCTACCGATTATTGCACGTGTACATGATAATATCCGCCGTGACCACTACCTCGATAAGCTATCGAAACTTTCGGGAATCGGTTATAATCAGTTAGAAACTGTATTAAAGAACTACCTGAACAAGCCAAAGGGAGAAACACAAAAGGCAAAGCCAACGGTACCCACCTTTCGTTCAGCTACTGCTACCCGGGAAGAATATTGCTTGACGCTACTTCTAAAAAATCCGGAATTAAAAACACTTGAAGTGGGGCTTTTGCCTGAATTTTTTCAGGATAGCGAAAACCGGGAGATTTATAGCTACTGGCTGGAGTCGGACGATCTAGTGGCACTCAAAGAACGGCTCGACCCCATTGTGAGAGATAGAGTAAACGAGCTGGAAGTTCGTCCATTAGCAGCCAGCCGCATTCAAGACAAATATGCCGACTGTGCGCTAATGCTGCGGAAAGATTATCTCCAGAGCCGTGAAGCTGTTAGGAAAGAGATTTTCGCACTGGAAGCGGAAGCAGGTGGCACTGGTGCTGACCTGGCAAGACTGCAGCAAGAAGGAATCGAACCGAGCCAGAAGCTCAAAGAAGTATTCACCCAGAAAGCACAGCTGACAAGGAGAACAAGAAAATGAGTCCGGAAGAATTTATCACCGAACCGGAATTTGAGCCAGAAATTAAAGAGGAGATAGTTGAAGCCCCTGACGAAGAAGAGGTTGCGCTAGTTGAAGAACCCACGGAAGAGGAACTGGAAGCTGAAGCGGTACTCGAAGCAGAAGAGCAGGAGGTCGGAGATGATCCTGTACGTCTTTATCTACACGAAATAGGCCGCGTCCATCTTCTCACTGCTGACAATGAAAAAACCATCGCTCGCAAAATCGAACTGGGTAAGCGCGTCAGCGAAGTCAGACGCGAGCTCGAAAAACAGGGGATACACCCATCGGCTGCTGAAATATTCCTTGTTATTATCAGGCAAATCGGACAATCAATTGATATTATCCACGCGCTCCAAAGCCAACTGGGCATACCGTCCGGGGCAAGACTACGTGAAATTATCACCAGCGATAAATTCCACAAGGCTATTGACGGTGTTCTTGACCAGGAGATGACGCCAGTAATCGCAGAGAAAATGGGAATACCCCAACAGCAACTGGAACAGCAACTCATCGCACTATCAGTGAATACATCCTTGCTTTCTGACGATGTGCTGAAAACCATCGGTACAAAAGCCACTCTTTCCGGTATCGGCGCTATGATTGCCAAACCGGAGTTTATTACAAGACTGCAGGCAAAAGAAACTGTACTCCGCGAATATTTAGATGGTATCGAACGAGAGGCAGCTATTGCCAAAGACCACCTTACAGAAGCTAACCTGCGTCTTGTGGTCAGTGTTGCCAAAAAGCACATCGGACACGGCATGTCATTACTTGACCTCATCCAAGAGGGAAATATCGGACTTATCAGGGCGGTGGAGAAGTTCGATCCACATAAAGGTTATAAGTTCAGCACCTATGCCACCTGGTGGATACGACAGGCAATCACCCGTGCCATTGCCGACCAGGCACGCACCATTCGTGTACCAGTGCATATGATTGAAACAATCAACAAGCTGCTCCGCTTGAGCCGCAAGCTGGCTCAGGAATACGGACGTGAACCAACCTCTAAAGAAATCGGACAGAAAATGGGGATGTCACCGGACAAGGTACGAGAGATTGTCAAGGTTGCCCAGTTACCCATTTCATTAGAACTGCCAATGGGAGAAGAAGAGGACAGTCACCTTGGCGATTTCATTGAAGATCGCAACGCTCTACCGCCAGTGGAAGCCGCTTCCAAGCAATTACTCAAGGAGCAGATCGATGAGGTGCTTTCCAGCTTAACTCACCGTGAACAGAGAGTGCTGGTACTGAGGTTCGGACTGGAAGACGGGCGAAGTCGTACGCTGGAGGAAGTAGGCCAGGAGTTTAATGTTACCCGGGAACGCATTCGTCAGATTGAAGCTAAAGCCTTGCGCAAACTCCGCCATCCCAGCCGTAGCCGCAAACTAAAGGACTTCCTGGAATAAGACAGCCATTTCTTATTGAATAATGTTATAGGTGTTGCTTTTCCTCCATTGCTTTCCCCACACTGAATGCCCTGCCCAGACTTTTACCGAAGGCATAGTAATTTGCTGGTACACCCGCCGCATAAACGAAAGGTTTGATCTGTTTGAAGTCAGGCTTACCGTCGTTCAGGCAAGTATCTGTAACATGGGTCTCCTCTACCTTGCCGATAACCAGTTGATGTGTGCCCAACTCTATAATATGTTCTACCTTGCATGCCAGGTTCACCGGACACTGTTCAATTAAGGGCGCCCCTTTTAAACCACCGTAGAAAATCTTGAATCCACAAATTTCTACCTTATCTACCTTTGCTCCGGAAGCCATACCACAATAATCAACTTCCTTGACTTGGTCGCTTGATGGGACATTAATAGAGAATTCACGTGTCTTGAGAATGCCCCTGAATGTATAACGTTGTGTTCGAATCGATACCGAGACCATCGGTGGGATGCTGTTCGCAACCCCGCACCACGCCACCGCCATAAAGTTCGGCTTCCCATCCACCACCGCACCGACCAGTACCGTCGGGGTAGTGCAGATGAGAGGCTGGGGAGCAATTAATACTTTGGTCATTATCTTTCTCCTTTGTTTACATGAGTAAGTTATTTCCCAATCGTCAGCAGAGCAAATCCACTCTTCTTGTCCTTTACACGCTTCGCATTCACCCCGAGAATTTCGTACATAATGGCTTCCCCAACCAGCCAGGTGGACACGCCTGGACGCAGGCAGCCAGTTTTTGTTTGTCCAGAACGCCCTAATGCGCCATGAATATGCAACACAATTTTATTATCTTCGCCTGGTGCCAACACCCCGACTGCCGCAACCTCATGCGCACCATCTACAGGGAGGAGTATGGGGTCGGGGGGCATTTCATCCGAACGGCGCGGTCCGACTACAATCTGTCCGCTGCCAATCCCACCCACTAGTAAAACAAAACCGTTTTTGATACCTTTCTTCTGCGCAAACTCCTCAAGGCAATTGGGCAATAAATCCCCATCTTCTAGACGAATTATAAATACCCGCCCGATTTTCCCTTCACCAGCCTTCATAAGACCTCCTTTAAGGATTGAATCTTGAGCCCGGATTGTCATTCCCGCGCAGGCGGGAATCCAGGGACCCTTACCAAATTTTCGGCATTGGGTAACTGGATTCCGTATCAAGTACGGAATGACATGTGTGTTTTATGTTTTTGAATTCGTTAAAGCTTGTCCTGAGCTTATCGAAGGGTCTAGGAATTAGATATTAGATATTCTGCCCGTATTTGTCAACGTGCCGCTTGTGTTAAAATAGTGCCGTTATGATACCCATCAAACTCACTCTCCATAACTTCATGCCCTACCGTGAGACGCAAACTATCGATTTCACCGGTTTCCGTATCGCCAGTATCTGTGGGGCAAACGGCAGCGGCAAGTCATCGATTATTGATGCCATTACCTGGGTTCTCTGGGATGAGACACGTGCCAGAAAAGATGTGGAGCTTATTCATCAAGGGCAGGATGAAGTACAGGTAGAGTATGAATTCGCTGTAGGCAACCAGAGGTATAAAGTATTGCGCAAACGTGCTCGTCCTCGGCGGCAGACAGACTCAGGACAATCGGCACTCCATTTTTTCATAGCGTCTGATGGCGGCTTTAAGGCAATTGATGGCGATACCCAAATGCAAACTCAGAGAAAAATCGAAGATATCTTACACATGGACTATGATACCTTCACTAATAGCGCCTATCTGCGACAGGGACACGCCGATGTATTCACCACCGCTACCCCATCGAAACGGAAACAGGTACTCGGTAACATTCTTGGATTGGCTTTCTATGATGAACTTGAGAAGCGTGCTAGAGACCTGAACAAACAACGCGAAATAGAAAAGGAACAGCTATCCCGCAACCTTTCCGAAATTGATGCGGAGTTAGCCCGATTACCTGATTATGAGGCGGAACAGCAGGAAGTCCAGGATGAACTGGCAGGTTACGAAGGGATTATCAAAGGGTATGAAACCACCCTTTCGGGTTTACGTCAGCAAAGGGAAATACTCGAGGGCAAGCGAGCACAATTAAACCAGCTCGAGAAAACCCTCACCGAAAATAATCGAACCCTAACACCGATTGAAGAACAGATACGCCAACAACAAGCGCGTATTAAAGAGTATGAGGCTGTGCTGAGCCACCGTGACGAGATTGAATCGGGATATACCCATTTTATTGAGACACGAGAGCAAAATGAAACCATGAATAAAAACCTGGCACTTCTGAGGAAGCTGGAGCAAAAGAAAAACGAACTTGACAAGGAAATTACCCGTAAGAGCCAGGAACTGGTGAAACAGCACGTACAGGCGCAGAGCAGAGTCAATGAATTTGAAAAGATCGCGGCTACTATCTCCCATCTGAAAGGAGAATACCAAAAAACTAACCAGCGACTTCAGGAATTTGCTGGACAGGAGGAAATTCTACGCCAGAAGAAACAAACAGAGCAGGGACTGCTCGTGCAAATGCAGGGTGTGGAAACTGAGTGGCGCCGTCTGGAACAGGAGATTGAATCAGCCGGTGAAAAACTCCGACTTCTCCGCACACAGAAAGGTGCGAAATGTCCACTCTGCGGTTGTGAACTTGGCGAGAACGGAATAAAGCACATCGAAACGGAATTTGCTGTCGAAAGACAGACCAAGACAGATATGGTCAAAGCCAGACAGGCGGAATACAAAATCAAACAGACCGAATTAAAACAGCTTGTTGAAGGTAATGCGCTGGTGGAAAGAACACTCTCCCAAGAGAAATCCAGGGTACAGACGCAGATTGGAGCACTGGAGAGGGAAATTAGTCACGCTGAGGAAGCTGTCAATTTGCTCACTGAAGAACGAGCGAAAGTCAGTGAGATTGAACAACAGCTAACAGCACGTAGTTTTGCTGTCATCGAACAGGAGCAAGCCGGACAGGTCGAGGAGGCAATTGCTAAGCTCGACTATGATACAGAAAAACACGAGTATATCCGCCAACAGTATGATGACTTAAAGAAGTATGAAACCCCCAAGCACAAACTGGATGAAGCGGAGCGTTTTATTACACGGGAACGTGAAGACTTTAACCGTTCTGAGAAACTTGCCCAGGACTTACGTGAAAGCTTAGAAGCCGACCAGCAGAAGCAACAGGAACTCATCGGTGAGTTTAAAATCTTCCCGCAATTATCTGCCGATCTTATACATGCTGAGACTGACATGAAAAATACGATGGCACAACAGAAGCAAGCGCAGGAAAGATTGGGCGGTATCAAGTCTAAATTGGAAAACCTAGCGCATCTGGCGGAGAAGAAGCAGGAAAAACAAGGCTTGTTAGAACAGGTAATTAAGGAAGCACTGATTTACGAAGAGTTGACGGAGGCTTTCGGGAAGAAGGGTGTACAGGCGTTAATTATCGAGACCGCTCTCCCTGAGATTGAAAACGAGGCAAACCGCCTATTAGCACGGATGACAGACAACCGCATGAACGTCAAGCTGGAGACTCAGAGAGAGACACAGAAGGGTGATACAGTGGAAACGCTGGATATTAAAATCGCGGATGAACTGGGGACGCGCAACTACGAGCTGTTCAGCGGCGGGGAAGCTTTCCGTATTAATTTCGCCATCCGGATTGCGCTATCACGCCTGCTGGCAAGGAGAGCTGGCGCACCGCTACCCACCCTGATCATTGACGAAGGCTTTGGCACACAGGATACCGCTGGTATTGAAAAACTGCGTGAAGCCATCACCACCATCCAGGACGACTTCGAGAAGATACTGGTCATTACTCACATTGAGGAACTGCGGGACGCCTTCCCGGCGCGGATTGATGTGGTGAAAACAGCGGACGGTTCGAAGATAAGTTTGAACTAATATCGTGTGTCATTCCCGCGCAGACGGGAATCCAGAATACTGAGAGAAATATGGAAAGAGAACAGAGAATATCTGCTGGCGCAATCATTATAAAAGACAATAAGATACTATTGGTAAGGTATCCTGATAATCACGGGAATTCTAATCTAGTGGCTCCTGGCGGCGGTGTGAATAATGAAGAGGGACTTTCACAGGCTGTGGTCAGAGAGGTAAAAGAAGAAACGGGTATTGAAATAGTCCCTGATAAGATTCTCTGTGTAGAAGATTTGTATTCGCGTAAATATAGAATGGTCAAGGTCTGGTTTCTCTGCCAGGTTACAGGTGGGCAATTAGAAAGGACCCAGGGAGCAATAGCTGAAAAGATTATTGAGGCTAAATGGTATACAAAGCGAGAGTTGATGGACGAGGTTGTTTATCCTTCAATAATCATGGATTATGGTTGGGATTCGTTCTCCCGCGACAGCTGGCAGGCAAAATATTTGGAGTTAAAATATGCGGATTTCTGATATCTTATAGTCCGAGACTTTCCGCCACTCCCTTCATCGCCTCCAGACCAAGCTCAATAAACGCGTCCAGCTCCAGTCCGATGTCACTGCACTTCGCTATCTGCTCTCTACTCGCACCCGCCGCAAAGCTCTTTTCCTTGAACCGCTTTCTAATAGACTTAGCTTCAACACTGGCAAGCTTTTTATCGGGTCGAACTAAAGCACCGGCGGTAATCAGTCCAGTCAAAGGGTCGGCACAAAAAAGAGCTTTATCCATCAACGACACACAGGGAACACCATGGGCTTCATTGTGGACAAGAATGGCATGACAGATTGCCTCATTTGCACCCAATTGTTTTGCCATCTCCGCGCTATGTTTGCTGTGTAAACCCATATCGGCATTGGTTACTTCGACGTCAATATCATGGAGTAAACCCGCCAGTCCCCACTCGTCTTCATTCTCATTAAATTTCCTGGCAAGCGCTCTCATGATGGCTTCGGTAGCCAGCATATGTTTTATCAGGTTTTCATTCTTAACGTTTTCTCTGATAGCTTTCAGTGCCGCTTCTCTATCCACAAAGCTCCTCCTTATGACCACTTCACCCCACTTTTATATCACCATTTACCTGCTAGTACAAGTCGAGAACGAATTTGTGTCCTTACCTCTCCCTTTCGTAAAGGGAGAATGAGAGGGATTTGGAATCGGAAATCCCCCTTTGGAAAAGGGCGAGAATGTCTATCAAGGCCTTTTCAGAACCCCGAAAGAACATAAAACGATGTCCCCGTAGTATTCGCCTTTGATTGATAGTTTTGACTTTTGAGTTTTTAGCATCGAGCATTACCCCTGCAAAAATCTGCAAAAGTTCAGAAACATATTGGACTCCTAGGGGGATAAATAGAGGGAGTCCGGGGTGCAGCAAATCTATGTAGAAAGCTACTACAGAAGCGGCTATAGTCGTTTCATGAAGTATCTTGATGACA
>Ga0214474_1000228_pt1 | contig 29344 bp, 23 predicted proteins | sample RVTome_2_FD_187335 | JGI IMG/M metagenome (GOLD analysis project Ga0214474, IMG submission 187335) | Soil microbial communities from uranium-contaminated site in the Upper Colorado River Basin, Wyoming, United States - RVT95D214 HiSeq ... | reverse complement strand
AACTCTTCAGGTTTGCAGAATCCAAAGAACATCATAAGAAAATCCAAGATAATTTCGTATAGATTTTTGGTGAGGCAACGAATATCCATTTCGTTTAGATTCTTACGTGAGGCAACAGGGTCAGCGCATTGCCTGGTAGTGATGGATTTTGAAATAGTACCATATTCCGAGCTTTTGTGGGACGACGCTATTATGCTTGATATTCCAGTGAAAGGAGACTAAAATGTTTTATGTCTATGAATTATTGAGTCTATGGGAGCTTATGGAAACTTTCAATGTTGGCGACCTTTTTATCTCCATTGTAGGATTATCGAATTTTGCTCATATTGCGAAGCAAACAACTTTAAATGCAATTCCTCTTAAAAACTATCAAGACATTAAAGACAAGATTGATTATATTTGCCATGAATTAGAACGACTTGATTTCGTAGTATCTTTTGCCAGTGCCAAGGAGCTTCGCAATATCATATATAATGAAGTTGAGGAAAAGACAGGCCAACCATTCCCTCCGGGAAGATGGATAGTGTTCCCGCCACCACTATCCTTTGAGCGTTATCAAAACTATTGTAAAGAATTAGTTACTCGGTTTAAAGATGAAGGATCAGCAAAAAAGGTTATCATTTTACCTTCTGATAGAGAAAAGTTTTATGAGCTTGAAAATCCTATATGGGGGAAAGAAGTTCAAGATAAATTTCTTGATATGATCGAAGATATTGTAGAAGCTAACAATTGTTATGCATTGGATAGAAATACTGCCTGCGTATTTCATCTAATGAGAGTTATGGAAAAAGCTGTGCAGAAATTAGCGATGAAATTGGGACTTACTTTGACCGACAAAGATGTATGGCAGAGTGTTATCAATGCTATTCGCGGACAACTTAACGTATCATATCCTTCACATTCACATCCTGAGAGAATTAAGTATGAATCTATCCTTGGCCATCTTGAAACAGTTAAGATCGCCTGGCGAAATCCAACTATGCACCCGAAAGCGACTTATGGAGAGAAAGAAGCCAAAAATATCCTAAGTGCAGTAGAAATATTTATGGAAGATTTAGCCAAGATTTTTTGAGATGGTCAATCGAGAAGTTTAATAAGGTTTTCAATCTCCCACACATGATCTGTAACCCCTGCTTCCATTGCCGGAGTAACCCTTAATGTTTGATGAATCCGGCAGACCTGAGACGGCAGATAGCAAAGCTCCAAGATAAACTTTTTAAGATAGCAGACCGAACAAATATTACATGAAAATCCAAAAACATTTCATATAGATTTTTGGTGAGGCAACGAATACCTATTTCGTATAGATTCTTACGTGAGGCAACAGGGAAAATTTGCAGGAGAGTCTTTTTAACCCTTTTCAAACTTAACCGTACTATTATGAATGTAATCGCTGCTTAATTATTTCATACACCTTTTCGGCAGACAAATTATTCATGCACCTTACATCGTTACATGTCCTCTTGAAACAGGGCGCACATGGAATATCTTCTCTGATTATAGTATGCCCTTCTCCGTAAGGGCCTGTTCTTAATGGGTCTGTCGGTCCGAAAATGGCAAATACGGGGATTCCTAAGGCTGCGGCAATATGCATAGGGCCTGAGTCATTGCTTACCATAAAGCGTGCATTTCTTATCACCTCTATTAATTCCTTCAGGTCTGTCTTATCCGCTAAAGATATTGCATTCCCTTTTGAGAGCGCAACAATTTCATTTGCTATATTTATATCTGTCTTACTTCCGACTATCACTGTCATGATAGGTAGCTTTGATGAAAGTTTCCCAAATTTCTTTGAAGGCCATACCTTTGTCTTCCATCTTGCGCCAGGGACTATGACAGCGTAATCCTCGGGTAGTGAATAATTAGTTATGATTGATGATTTAAAATGTAGGGGGAAAGGAAACCGTATGTCGGTTATATCGCATCCTAAAAAGTCAGCAATCTTTAAATATCTGTCAACAGCGTGGATATCTCTTCCGCCTTTAACTTTATGTGTATAAAAAAATTTACTCCCCTCTCTTGCCTCGGCAAACCCAATCCTGACAGGAGCGCTTGTAGCTGATGTTAGAATCCCGCTTCTCAATAGTCCCTGTAAATCTACTGCAAGATCAAATTTTTCTCTTTTCAGCTCCTTAAATAACCCTTTAAGTTCATTAATTGTTCCCTTCATATTTTTAATCTTTTTCCATTTATCCTTATTTATAATCCAGAGCTTGTTGACCATAGGATGTCCTTCAAGGAGTCCTTCAAGCCCCTTTGCGATAACCCAGTGTATCTCAGCCTTTGGAAAACACGTTCTTATTGCATTCAGAAATGGTAAGCTGTGAACAACATCACCAAGAGAACTCGGTTTGATGATAAGGATTTTTCGGGGATCTTTTATGAGACTTTTTCTAATATCCAATCAACTGCCTCTTTTAGGTCTTTAGCAATAAAATCAGCATATTGTGACTCTTTTGCCTCTCCTGTCAGCACAAGGATACCTTTTGCACCCACAGCCTCTGCAAGAAGCATGTCTGCTTCTTTATCTCCTACTACAAAGGATTTCTTAAGGTCAATTCCATGTTTACCCCTTGCCCTGAGGAGCATCTCCGGTTCAGGTTTTCTGCATGGACAGTGGTCGTCAGGGTTATGAGGGCAGTAATAAAAGTCATCAAACCCGTACTGCTTTATAAATACGCTGTTAATCTCTTTTACAAACCTTTCATTAACTATACCTTTAGCTATACCCGATTGGTTTGTAATACCGATAAGTTTGAAGCCTTTTTCTTTAAGAAGGTTTACTTTATCAATATCTTCAAAAATCTGGAAGTCATCATATTTATTAATATAACCTGCGTCTCTGCATAAGGTTCCATCCCTGTCAAAAAATACTGCAGGCTTATCCGGCAATATTTTCTTTATTCCGTAATAAACATCATCTGATAATATTGCATACATGCATCTCATATCATTATTTTTACAGGTGCGTTCAAAACATGGGCTGCATGAGAGATCGGGTTTTATTACCACATGGTTATTCTCATCACCTCCGGGCGGAGGTCCTGTCAATACAGGATCGGTTGAGCCGAATATTGCAACCATAGGTGTTCTTACTGCATATGCAATATGCAATGGACCGGAATCGTTGGTAAGAAAAACATCGCATTCTGAAATCAGTGAAATTAGCTCTCTAAGGGATGTCTTCCCAGCTAAGCTTACCAGTGAGTGCGATGTGCGGAATTCAGGGATTGCTTTTTTATATATCTCGTCTGCAATATCAACTTCTGATTTCCCTCCAAAAATAATCGCGCTTCCTCCCGTGTCACTTATAAACCAGTTTGCAATATCAGCAAACCTTTCAGGAAACCACCTCTTGGCTGAGCCGTATGTTGCGCCGGGATTGATTCCCAGGATAGGCCTTTTCAAATCTTGCAGGAATTTTCTTGCCTCTAACCTTTCATCAGGTGTGAGGTATATGTAAGGGGCTGAATATCCTGCGTTTATCCCTAACTTATCAAGAAGATTCAGATAGTAGTTAATTTGATGTACCTTCCCCTTATTCTGAGGCACAGGGACTGCAGTTGTCAGAAGATGGCCTCTGCCATCCCTGTTATATCCGGCCCTTTCCTTTATGCCTGCAAGAAATGTAATCAAAGCAGCATCAAATGCATTTTGAAACAAGATTGTACTACAGATTTTTTTTTTATTCAGCATTCTTGAGAGTTTTATCTTGCCGATAATACCCTTATATTTATCATCATAAATAATTATTTCATCTATATTCGGATCTTTTTCAAAAAGAGGAGATACCCAGGGTTTTACGAGAAGAGAGATTTTTGTCTCTGGCATCGCCTTTCTTAATGCCTTTAATGCAGGCAGGGTCATAACACCATCACCTATCCAGTTAACGCCCCTGACAAGGAGATTCTTACAGGCTTTATCAAACATAGATTATTTTAACATTTTATTCAAAAATCCCCCTCACCCTGACCCTCTCCCACCAGGGGAGAGGGAAATTAAGAACGCTCTCCACCGCATGCTGGGAGTCTCTATACTGTCTCCCCTCCCTTGACGGGAGGGGTAGGGGAGGGTGCTATATTTTCATCCTCAGTTTGTAAACAATCGCTCACTCTACTTCGATTTCTTGCGATTCAACGTTAGTATCGCTATAATTCAATTATGCTATTAATCTTTAAAGAAATTAAAAGTTATTTAAGATTATTAAGGCACTGGATTCCCGTTTTCACGGGAATGACGTCATTCCCCGTATCAAGTACGGAGCAGGCGCTGCAGAAGCAGGAATCCGAAAATCTCAACCATTGGAACAGAGTTCGCTATGTATAAAAATATCCTTGCTGCAGTGAATGAGTTTACCAATTCGGAGATAGCAGCAAGGTATGCGATAGCCCTTGCAAAATCATGCCAGGCAAAGCTTTCCTTAGTGTTTGTTGCAGAAGAGAAAATTGGTAGAGATGTATTCAGACATGCAGAATCTGCCCTTGAGAGACTTTTCATTGAGGCTGAAGGTCAAGATATTGAGGTAGAGAGCATAACGGAAAAGGGGGACCCTCTTAAAAAAATAAACGATATAGTAAGGGGAAAAAATACAGATATCGTTTTTACAGCTACGAGAAGGGAAGATATACAGAAAAGATTTTTTACAAAGACCCTTGCAAGAGAGTTTATGGTAAAACTGCCATGCTCTGTAGCTATGGCCAGAGTAGTACGTATGGGGAGAATACACCCTAAAAATATCCTTGTGCCTCTGAGAGCTAATATGACTAACCTTGAAGAAAGAGCATGCTTTGTGGCAAAACTTGCACAGGCTTTTAATTCTGCAGTAACCCTTTTCTATTTAACCAGTCCTATAACAAGCTTTTTTCATGGAGAGACACATTTAAACCCTGCACAGAGGGAAAAGCATATTCCAAGGGATATAGAGAACTTCACAGAATGTTTAAACAGATATGATATACACCATGAAAAGAAGACAGGATATGGTTCTGTTTCAAGGTCTATAACCATAGAAGCTGCGCACAGAAGAAATGACTTGATCGTCATGGGGGAAAGCGAGAGGAGTCTTTTAAGGAGCATTATTAGTGGTAATCCTGTAGAGGATGTACTCAGAGAAACCCCATGCAATCTTATAATCCTGAGACCAAGGTTATGAGTAAATTATAGGTTGATTATACTAAATGTCATTCCCGCTTGTCGGGAATCTTTCTTTAGAACAATCTTCTACCAAACCGCACTTTGAACAGAAACAAAAGAAGGATTCCGAATCCCGAAAGCGTTCGGGAGAATGACAGAAAAAGGATAGAATTCATTTCGATGAAAATTCAGAATCTGTCAAAAGAAGAAGTTTTAAAAAACCTTCTAACTTCTGATAATGGTCTATCTGAAGAAGATGCCAAAAGGCGACTCCATGAATATGGTACTAATGAGATAAAAGAGGTAAGGAAAAAGCCTCTATATCTGAGATTTCTTTCCCAATTTACTCATTTCTTAGCCATACTCCTATGGATTGCCGTATGCTTAAGTTTTATTTCTGAATACCTTCATCCCGGTGAAGGCATGCTTACCCTCGGCATTGCAATAATAGCGGTAATTTTCATAAATGCGGTTTTTACATTTATTCAGGAATACCGTGCAGAAAAGGCGCTTGAGGCCCTGAAGAAGCTGCTGCCTTTTTATGTTAAAGTTCTGCGAGACGGAAAAGAAAAAGAGATTCACGCAAGAGAGGTTGTCCCCGGTGACATTATCCTGCTTGCAGAAGGAGATAAAATCCCTGCAGATGCAAGACTTGTAGAGCTCTCTGAGCTAAAGGTGAACAATGCACCTCTTACAGGCGAGTCCGAGCCGATGTTAAGGAATCAGGAACCGTTTAATGGCGAGTTAATCGAAAGCCCTAACATTGTCTTTGCAGGGACGACGGTTATTAGTGGTTCAGGTATGGCAGTCGTTTTCTCGACAGGAATGACAACAGAGTTCGGCCGTATTGCACACCTTACAAGTGCTGTTGAAGCAGGGCTTAGTCCGCTCCAGAAGGAGATTGTGAAAGCGTCAAGGCTTGTAGCTACAATAGCTGCAGCAGTGGGTATATTCTTTTTTTCTTTAGGCTTTGTAATTGGGAGGAGTTTCTGGGACAACTTTATCTTTGCGATTGGCATAACAGTAGCACTCATTCCGGAAGGCATGCTCCCAACGATGGCCCTCTCGCTTGCGATGGGAAGCCAGAGAATGGCAAAGAGAAAGGCACTAATAAAAACGCTTACCTCTGTTGAGACACTCGGCGCCGTAACAGTGATATGCACTGATAAAACAGGTACACTCACACAGAATAAAATGGCTGTGACAAAAATCTGGACAGCATCAGACGGCGTAACTTCCCCCATCCACCCTTTAGAAAAGGGGGGCGAGGGGGGATTAAATTCTTCTAATATGCTTATGCAAATAGCCTATCTCTGTAACAATTCACGCTTTATAGATGGACAATATAAAGGAGATCCAACTGAAATTGCACTACTTAAGGTTGCAAGAGAAAACATTGGGGGTTTAAAAACAGAGCGAATAAAAGAGATACCTTTTGATTCAGATAGAAAAAGAATGACGACAGTGAATGTCATAGAAGGAAAATTTTATGTTTTTTCAAAAGGGGCTGCTGAGGGGCTTCTCCCTTTATGTAGTTATTTGCTGATCAATGGAAAAGAAGTTCAAATGGATGAATCACAGAAAAAAAAGTTAACGGACGCATACCATAGTCTGATGGACATGGGATTAAGAGTACTGTCATTTGCTTATAAAGAAATTAAAAATCCTGCTTCCCAACAAGAGGGTGGGGTACGGGAGGGTGTTAAACCCGAAGATCTCGAAAAAGATATGGTCTTTGCAGGATTCATGGGTCTTGAAGACCCTCCAAGACCAGAGGTACCAGAAGCAATCAGGAAATGCAATGAAGCAGGTATAAAGGTAATAATGATAACCGGTGATGGAAGTAGAACGGCAGTTGCTATTGCAAGGGAGATAGGACTTGTTAAAGGAAATCCTGTAGTAATTGAAGGACATGAGTTCGATCAGATGAGCGATGAGGAACTGAGAGGAAAACTCTTGGAAAAAGAGGTCATATTCGCAAGGATGACACCGAAGCACAAGATGAGAGTTGTTTCGATCTTAAAAGAAGAGGGCGAGATAGTTGCTGTAACAGGTGATGGTGTGAATGACGCACCAGCTCTCAAGAAGGCGGATATTGGTATAGCAATGGGAATCTCAGGCACTGATGTGGCAAAAGAGGCATCAGATATGATTCTGCTCGATGACAACTTTGCAACTATTGTTAATGCAGTTGAGGAAGGAAGGGCAGTGTATGAGAACATAAAAAAGTTTATAACATATATCTTTGCATCAAATATACCAGAGGCAGTGCCTTATTTAGCATATATCTTATTAAGGATTCCACTTCCTTTAACTATAATACAGATACTCGCTGTTGACCTCGGCACCGATATGCTACCTGCACTTGCACTTGGGGCAGAGAAACCAACTCCCGGTTTAATGAAGCAGCCACCGAGAAAGTTAAAAGAACGGCTTTTGGACTTTCCATTAATTGTCAGGTCATATCTTTTTCTTGGTCCTATAGAGGCACTTGCATGCATGTTCGGATTCTTCTGGGTTTTGTATAATGGTGGGTGGATATGGGGAACATCTCTTGCTCCAACTAACATACTTTACCTGCAGGCAACAACTGCATGTCTCACAGCAATCATAATTACCCAAACAGGAAATGTCTTCGCATGCCGTTCCTCAAGGGAATCCGTATTTAGTATCGGGTTTTTCACAAACAGACTGATATTTGCTGGTATTCTGATAGAACTCTTACTTCAGTTGTTTATAGTTTATCATCCCTACGCAAATAAAATATTCGGAACGGCACCCTTAGGATTAAATATATGGCTGATTCTTATACCTTTCAGCATACTCCTTCTCTCTGCAGAAGAGATCAGGAAGGTGCATGTGAGAAGATGAAAAAAGTTTTCTGCCGTGTGGGCCTGACAGATGCGCTGGACATAGGCGTTCATCCTGTTATAAATGATTGGTGAGTTATCTCAAAAGATACATATTTCAGACTCCAATAACAAACCTGCAAAATCCTCTTGACAATTTATTTTGTCAGTACTAAAGTAAAATCAAATAGCAGCCTAAATCCATCAAGCGATGGATGCGGGGGACCCAATTATTGGGGCGTATTTCCTATGATAAATGGGAATAGGGCACTTCCAAGCCCAAGCCCGACAGCTAACCTCGTAGGTATTTGGAAGGGCAATGGACAGAGATTCAGACCGCTGACTTGCCAGCGGTTTTTTTATTTCTCACCCTTTGCCCTTAAAGGAGGCGTTGTGCTTAACAACGAGTCACCTGTAAAGGGCTTGATAAAATCTCTGGGTCTTGTCTTTGGTGATATTGGAACAAGTCCGATATACACCTTAACTGTTATCTTTTTCTTAACAAAACCCACCGAAACCCATATCCTCGGCGTTCTTTCCCTTATAGTCTGGACACTGGTAATGCTCGTTACTGTTGAATATGCATGGCTTGCAATGAGTCTTGGTAAGAAGGGTGAGGGAGGAACAATTGTTCTTAAGGAATTGCTTGTTCCTCTTTTAAAATCGGGCAGGCAGGTGGCTTTTGTTACAATGCTTGCCTTTATTGGAATATCTCTCCTCATCGGAGATGGTGTAATTACACCCGCGATAAGTATATTGAGCGCTGTTGAGGGATTGCTGCTTATTCGCGGTTTTGAAAATATGGGTCAGACAACAATTATTCTTATTGCGGGAATAATCGCTGCAGTTTTGTTTTCCTTCCAAAGAAAAGGGACTGAGAAGGTTGCCTGGGCATTCGGCCCCATTATGCTTGTATGGTTTTTATCCCTTTCTGTTTCTGGAGTTATATCACTCATTCAGGCCCCATTTTTAATAAAAGCAATAAATCCCTACTATGCCTTTACTTTCCTTTATGAAAATGGCATTACAGGGTTTTTTGTACTTTCCGAGGTTGTTCTCTGTGCAACAGGAGGAGAGGCATTATATGCAGATATGGGACAATTAGGGCGAAAGCCCATTCTCAGGGCATGGTATTTCGTATTTTTTGCTCTTTTAATCAATTACTTTGGTCAGGGTGCGTTTCTCATTAAACATCCTGATGCAAAGAATGTGCTTTTTGAAATGATATTTCACGAGTCGCATATTCTTTATGTCCCGTTTCTCATTCTCTGTATTATTGCTACAGTCATAGCTTCCCAGGCAATGATCAGCGGAATGTTTTCCATAGTCTATCAGGGGATTACCACTCATATTATGCCTATGTTCAAGGTTGACTATACTTCCACCGAACTGAGGTCACAAATATATATAGGGTTTGTGAACTGGTTTCTACTGATATCAGTCATATTTATCATGTATGAGTTCAGGGAATCCCATCGGCTTGCCGCTGCATATGGGCTTGCAGTAACGGGAACCATGACTTTAACAGGAATCATGATGACATGGATATTTCATTTGAAGGGAAAAAATCTCTACGCTCTTATTTCATTACTGGTTACCTTTGTAGATATTGCATTCCTCCTTTCTAACAGTTACAAGATACCCCATGGTGGTTATTGGTCAATCATCATAGGGATCATGCCTTTCTCAATGCTGCTTATTTATATGAAGGGTCAGAACAGACTCTACAAGTCTCTAAAGGCTATAGGCATTGAAGAATTTCTTGCACGATATAATCTTGCATACAGGAGCATGAATAAACTAAAAGGAACCGCCCTTTTCTTTCTAAAAGATTGGAATGTGATTCCCCCTTTTATAATCCGCAGCATGTGTATAAACAACATACTCTATGAAAACAATATTTTTGTAACAATAATAAAGCGTGATGATCCTTTTGGGGTAACCGGATATTTTAAGGAAGAAATTGCTGATGGTCTAAGGATATTTGAGATTCAAGTCGGGTATATGGAGGTTCCCGATATAGAAGAAATACTTAAAGAAGCAGGAATAGAAGAGAAGACGATATTTTATGGCCTTGAGGATATTGTTACTGGAAATTTCATATGGAAGATTTTTTCAATTATAAAAAGATTGAATCCCACATTTGTACAATTTTATAAATTACCATCTCATAAACTTCATGGGGTTATGACGAGGGTTGAAATGTGAGAGGATTCAGCTAATCTGTTTTACAAGAAACCGTACCTGACCCTCTACTAAAAGAACTACGATAATCGGGTTAATCACCCCCTCAACTGGCTTATAAAGAAATAAGTAGAGAAAGCAATAAGGAGTATCCCGAAGAGCAGCATGATAGTCTTTGATTTAGTTTTGATATCCATCCTTGCTCCTAAATATGCCATGGGAGCAACCCCGATGCCAAGAGCAGCAGTTGTTGCCGGATCAATGTGTCCAAGATGATAATGTATAATACTTCCCGGTATTGACATTACAGCCACTGTGAGAAGTGACGTGGCGATAGCCTCCTTTATTTTCATACGAAATAACACAACATAGGCAGGAACAAAGAATATACCACCTCCATTAGCGAGGACCCCTGATAAAAGCCCTATGACAGTGGCAACACTAATTATAGAGTAAGCAGGAGGGGAAGAACAAATCTTCTCTGTGCAAAAAATCTTTTCTATAACATTGTTATAAAAAAAATCGATCCCCATAAAAAAGAGTATAACTGCTGTAAGGAGCATTAAAAACTTTCCCGAAAGATAGGCGGTAAAGTAAGACCCTGCAACTATCCCGGGAACTCCTCCAATGAGGCTGTAAATAACAATCCTGAAATTTACTAAGTGTTTTCTTTTATATGTGAATGATGCTATGGTAGCTGTTAGTAAAGTCAATGGTAAAGGCGTCCCGAGGGCGATATAAGGTGGAAGTTTAAGAAATGTTCTCAGCAAAGGGGTATCAATGCTACTGCCTCCGATACCAAAGAAGGCAGATATAAACCCTGTGAGACATCCAATAATAACTACTTTAAAGCTCATGATAGATTTTTAAGCGAAGGTACCTTACGTTACTAAATCATATCATTTGCAAGGAACTACTACAACGCAAGAAGTTTCAAAGGCTATTTAATCCTCTTGTGGAAGATAAACTGCATAACCCCTCGGAGGAGCCCAGAAATCACCCCAGCCTTCTCCTTGAGTCCATTTCTCCTGGGGAACAATGGTATCACGACCCTTCCATGCCATAGGAACAAATCTCGTATTTCTCCATTTTGTCTTGACCCACATTCCATTCCATCCGTCTCCCTGGTTATTCATAACAAAGATTAATCCCTTTTGTCCTTAAAAGTCACTGCCTCAAAAGGTCTATCTTCAAACAGCGCTCCACCATCTACAAGGTTGTTTAAGCTATATCCAAAAGCATCACAGAGATTCTTTAATCTGTCTCTCAAAGGAAAATCAAATGCACTTTTTGGGTTAACGTGGAAAAAATATTCATATCATTTTTAAAATCATTCAGCAATCTTGTTCAACTTTTCCATAATAACTACTCCTTTCAAATTACGAAATAATCTATGGCTTATAAATTTCTATTGCACCAGTATTTATTACTGCCCTTGCTATATCTTCAGGCGTTGTATTTGAAACACTTATTGTATTGTCTAAAAAATCTCTCTCCGCCTCTTTGTAACAATACCTGACAAAGGAACTACAATACATTGCATGGGGATCATCAAGAGGATTAGGTAGCCATTGCTTTTTCATGATGATTGCCCACCATGTCCCGAGAAGCTCCTGAATGGGATAAAGCACCTGTTCATCAACAAGTTGGAGTGAAGTGGCAAGTATGGTGTCATTTTCATCATCTGATAACCCCAAGTCTATTATCGCGGCATTTTTTACTGTGTCCTTACACCATTTCCCGATCCAGTTTTCCTGAGCGCCATTCCGAAGCTGAGGTTTGAAAAGATTTACTTTAAGGTCGCTCTCAAATATATATGGACTCTTGCTTTTTGTGCCTCCTGTTCCCCTTCGGTCAAGCCTTAGTTCACCAAATATAAAACAATGGGACCAAAGAGATGCCTCCCCATCTGCTGTCACTGCCCTCTGAGCTTCCCTTATGGCCAGACCTATAGTATCCTTTGTACCAACAAGACCTATTAGTCCTGGTTTGTAATTTTTTGTAAAAAACTTAAGCAAATTATAATTTAGTTTTTCCATAGCCGCTCCTCCTCAATCTATTGTTCAACTTCAAAGTGTTTCAAGTATATCGTTATCATTCATAAAATAGATCACACCAACTGAGGATAGAGTGTTTGAGCGGATTGTCGATGCGACCCTCGCAGGTCGGAACGACCGAGAATGAGCGAGAATACTCTATCCTCAGTATAATCAGACTTACACCTTAAACACTCCTGTATCCACCCACTCCTTTTTTAATATCGACCAGAAATCCTCAGCAAGGCCTTTTAGCACATATTCATAGGGAAGCCAACCATATCCGGCATCTCCCCATCCTGTTCCCCATGAGTTTCTTATAAGGAGTGCGCCTGTTGTCCCAACCCCGCATTTGCCTGTATTTTTGATCTTCATCTTATCATCGTATCCAACTGCAACAATCGCATGTCCACCTTCTATCTTTTCGCCTTTGCATGGATAGGGAATCCTTCCTGTCTTGTCTGCCTGACCTATGGAACTATAGACAGTGAAACCAAACATGGAAGGATGGCCTGCTGCAAGGTATGTCTTTATTCTGGTCAGTAAGACATCAGGTGGTGTTGCAGGTGGGTCATGCCTGTAATATTTTATTGCCTGATAGCTCTGTGCAAAGGCATAACAGAATGCAGAGGGCTCTTTATCAAAATCAGCTATTTTGTAGGGCCAATATCCCTCTGGAGGGACACCAAAAAGAACTAACGCACCCATTGTGTTTCTAAGAAATGCACCTGTATCCCCGGTCCAATGCGAGAGGTTACGTGTTACCTTATAAAGGAAGAGACGTGACGCATCAATGTGTTTTCCGAATGCCCTCTTCTCATAGTATTCCACCACTCCAACACCTGCATGGGCAGTGCAGGAACCAAGAGAACCTTGATCCTCTATAGGCGAGCACCAGGCCCTTAAATCCTGTGATGTTGGAATCTTTACACCAGCCTTCAGAATACGTGTTGGTACAAGTATCGCATTAATTTTCTCATGCTCCGCTGTGTAATCCCTGAAATCAGGATAATCAGGAAGCCAACCCATACCTAAAACTTCTTTTTCATTACTCATAAGTCCTCCTTTGAAGTGTGAAATGGTATTCGAAAATCATTAGCCACAAAAAAATATCCATAAGTATTTCACACATTGAAACAAATTTACTGTGCGTATCTTGCTTTTATGTGAGCATCTGTTGCAGATATGAAAAAAAGTCCTTTCGGGGTTGGGGTACAAAAAGGATAGGGCGGGAGTAGGGAGGGTCTGCGCTTTTTTTCGATTTGTCGGCGTCAGAATATGATTTTAATCCGCATGAACTCCGATTGCAGCCAGAGATTTAGGATCGAAGTCTGTCCCCGAAAAATCGAGGTCAAATTCCTGCCGATGGCCTACAGGTAAAGACTTGTCTGATATGTTTATTATGCCTGTAATGCGTCTGTCAAATACCCAGTTGCCATTGTCATACCGTTCTATGATGTAAGTATAAACCATATTCGAATTATTTATCTGACACGACAGGCCAGTAATTCTCTGTCCTGTATATTGCACAATACCGCCCCCTTGATCAATTTCCGTATTGCTAATGTCGATATCCATTTTTTCTATAGCATCATTTATCTTATAGGCCAATCTATATTTTGTCGTCAGTTCAATATCATAATAATAATTGGTTCCTATCCAGAGTTCAGGATAGGAAAGTATTTCTTCGTTCACTCCTATCCTCTGTGCCTCTTCCTCATTAAGAGTATCAGTGCCGCCACGTTTAGAATTATTTTCTTTATATTCATAAAAAATAATTAAGTAGTTATCGCCATCCATATGGTCATAATCCAATACCCTGCCGATATTTTTTCCATTCCTGTTGGATCCATAACTTTTTGTAAAACCTGTGAATGATTGCGTAGAGTGCCCGGAGCGGGATATTATATGAGAAGTCCGACAACTGGAAGAATTACTTTCTGATGCTGTCCCCCTATTGCCTAAGCCTCGGAATTCACTGCTATGCTCAATGTTGTTAGATTGAAATTCCTCTAAAACAATACCGCCAATAACCAATTTCTCATTCGTGTCGGTGGTCAGAGTGGTTTTAGCCTCTATATAGTAGTAAGAATTGTCTGAGGTTATGTTTACGGTGTCAGTTCCTCCTTCGTAACAGCTCCATTCATCGGTTAGGGTATAATGATCTTCGACCACTGCTGCGTTCCCTATTCTAACTGTGCTTACCGTAGATCGGGCTGTTATTATATTAACTGTTTTATTTTCGTCCAGAATAGCAAGATAATTGATAGGGATTGGAAAGACACTTGTTTCCCCTGGCGTTATAATAGCCTCACAAATCTTATCATCCCGATAAGGATATAGCTGTCCATAATACCAAAAAGCACTTGGAGGATATACAGTCTCACATTCAATTCCGAAATTTTGATAACTGTGACTGTCCTCTCCACCATTAGTTGACAAGTCTGTGCCTCTAACCCAGTTACCAGTTTCATCTTTATATTGAATATGGAAAGGGACGGAATAATCATCGCCGTAATAAGTGTAATCGTCGTTCTTCCTTATGTTAATATTCTTTACTACGAGTTTATCGTCTACCATACTGAACGGTCTTCTTCCATGAATATATGAAGCAAGCCTCGACGTATAGTAATTCCCCACTTTCGTATACGTCCATTCTCCATATGTAAACCCGGCATCCCAAATATATGAACTTTTATCATCATTAAAATTCTTTGGTATATACGACTGAGGAAAACCAACCGTAACATAATGGGTATAGCCCAAGTAATCTAAATAGGGAATTTTTTTGCCATATTTCGCTATGTTAGGCTCATAGGTGGTAACCAGATTGCCGGAATAATCATACCTATACCAAGGCAATGCAACCACGTGTTCTTTCTTGTTAGGATGAGACTGTACGGTCAGCAATGTTGAAGGCGCATCGGCGAAAGTAATAGCAATATTTTTAGATACCGGTATTAGTTGATATTGATTATTTGTGGTTTTGATTTTGAATACTGCTTTACTGCGATCGTAAGCACTTACCAAAAATACATATTCCCCGCCTTTAAGGTCAACGCTCCTGCCTGCGACAGCATTCTCTTCGTTACCGAGTTTTCCTCTGAATACAAGCATGTATTTTCCGTCTTCTTTCATATCAGATGGTTTGGTAAATGTAATATTTATGCTTCTGTTATTCCCAGAGCTTTTCTTGGCTATGCTCAAAGACCAGCCATTTATTCTTATCCTCTCATCGCTGTTATTGTCGTAATAGAGTTCAAATGTTCCGTTCATGTCTTCATCTGTATTGTTCACTATCACATAGCCTGAACCGGTTGTGCTGTCAGGAACCATTTCTATATCTCCCCTGAAGAAATAGTTCAAGAGCCCTGCCGAGTAACCCACGGCTCGGGGGATGAGTTGACTTGCATAGTCTTCATATACATAACCATCAAGATTGTATTCCCACTTATCAGGCAACAACCATTTGTTCAAATATGAATAAGCTGCGAGTCTTTCAGATGTATATCCCTGTATGTACCAGACTTCGTCCTTCTTGCCATCTTTCGCTGTCTGCTCAACAAGTCTTGCAGTTGTATTTTCCTTCTTAGGATGAGGATAATCTTTAAAGATCGTATCTTCACTGAAAAAATTTGCATTCGTATATTCTGCAAGACCAAATCCTGAAATAGACGGATTTGTGGTCCATGTTGCAGATGGATTCGTACCTGTATATTTATTCTGATCCCATAATGCAGATATTGGAACTAGGGCGGATGAATTAGTAACTGCCTGGTTAAATATTGATTGGTCTACCTTTTTAGCTGTGTAATCTAATGCAGAAAAATTCTTTCTTGCCCAGCTCTCGTAGGTCTCTCCACCTACGTCCATGCCAATCCCTGGTATGGTTAGTGGAAACACATGAATGTCATTTCTCACATGAGCGGGAACTGATGAATCAGATATCAGGTGCGTTACCTGTCCTAATGCTCTGAAGGTATAGGCAAAGTTCTGTTCTCTGTCGTCCTTTGTAGTTGATGTAAGAGCCTTGTAGTAATAGTTTCTTGCCTTTGGCCATGACCAATAGTTTTTTGTAACCGATGATGCAGGTGACTTTTGTGCCCAGATAATGGATGAATCCACTGAAAAGTCTTCTCCAATACTGAAACAAAACGTGTTAACAGCAATATTATTGAGTCCTGCGCTGTCCCATGGTTTTAATGGATCGTGAAAATGGTCCCTTGAACGACAAACGGTCTCATCTTCAAGCTTTGCTCCCTCTTTTATCCATTCTGTGATTCTTTTGTTTCTGAAAACTTCTTTTATGCCATTAACAAAACCCAGTTGAGTTTTAAAATAATTGTTAACATTAGATTGAAGAAGTGCATTATCATTTATCAACGGATGAACATTGTCTGTATCATAAGCACCACTTATTGTTATACTTGAAAAAATTGTTATTAGAACGATAAGAAGTAATTTTTTTCTCATTTTTCCATCCCCTGAATATGTGTAGGCTGCAATCCCAAATTTAAGCTCTCAATATTATTTAACTCGATTAAAATTTTCATTTTTTCATCGGGTATGCCTACGGGAAAGCAATCAATATTTCTTAAACGTTCTTCTTTAGTCTTCAACCTTGGTAATTCGATTGTCACATGTTCATTAACAGGCAACGTTCCATTAGGCGCAAACATTGGTTTTACATCCTTATGCATTGGATAACATCCATATGATGGTTTAAAAATCCTGAATTGAGGATACAAATCCCATCCTTGCAAAGGTCTAAAAACTGTAACCCTATAAGCGGGGATTTTGAATTCTCCACTCTTGTCTGTAACCGTCTCTAACGCATCAGCATATCGTGTTATTGCTCCTGCAGGGCCATATTCCTCTGTGTAGAAAACGACCAAAACTGCTACCCCTTCTATTGGCTCTTTTGTTTCTGAATCTATAACCTTGCCATAATGGGGTCCATACTTGTGAGTTATTGCGCAGCCACCGGAGGCAGGAAACATTAGCAGCAAAAGTAATAGTGTCGTTAAAATTTTCATTTTCTGATCTCCTTAATTACTATATAAAAATGTTTTTCATGTTCACTTTACTCAAAACTGCTGTATTTTCCATAACCCATTCTGGTCAAGCACAAAGTATATGTAGTATGTCACGTCTCGAACGTCTTCTTGCCTCTTTATCCTATACTCTGCAACACCTTCCTCTATAGAAACTATTTCCATTGCGTGCATGTCAGTTATGATATCTTGAAGTGAATTCAAAAGGCTTGTGAATATATATCGATATCTCTCCTGGGATGAGCTGAGAAAATAGGCGACTGCTTTTTCAATATTGTGTGTGGATAACTCTCCCTTCATCCCCTCCCATTTCTCTTTAAGCAAAGTATCTATCTCAGTCTTATTCATCACTGTGATTGCAATGGTATCAGAATACGCATTGCCCTGGTCGTCTGTGACGCTGATTGTAGGATAATAGACTCCTTCTGAGTTATATGTAAAGCTGATGTCTTCAAAAGCTGGCCCTGTGTAGTCAATTATCCCATCGCCCTCAAAGTCCATCTGATATGAAGTAGGGGTGAAAGATGTTGAGGCGGTGAAACAGACCTGAAGCGGGGGAATGCCGCTGGTGATGTTTGCCGAGAGTTCTGCGTATTGTGTTATGTCATTGGTATAAACAGTAATTGTCGTTGTATCTGTGTTCCCATATGAGCCTGTAGCAACTGCCGTGATTGTGTTTGCGCCTACTGTTAAAGGCACATTGTTGGCTATCCATTCATTACCGTTGATATCTGCAAGGATTCCGTTTACTGTTATCCCGATATCTTTTGTGTCAGATTTAATTGTCCCTTTCACCATTATCCTTTCTTTATTGATTGTTTCTCCACCTGATGGTGATGTTATCTCTATCTCAAAGGGGGATCTTATTATAAAGATAACCTTATTTGAATTCCCTCCACCAGGTGGAGAATTGTTGGCCATTACTTCATATTGTCCGGGTGTTTTAAGGTCTTCTGATGACAGCCATATCTGTAGCTGTGTATTGTTTATACATGTTGCCGGTTTCTTTACCCCGCCGAAGAATATTTCCGTATCCTCAAAGAATCCTGTGCCGTTTATCAGAACGGTAAGTCCGGACGTGCCTGCTACTGCTTCGGCAGGGTCAAGCGCTGTTATTGAGGGTGGCGGATTATTTACAGTAAAGTTAATGCTGTTGGAAGTCCCTCCGTCAGGTGAAGGGTTTGAAACCTTTATTGAAAAGGTGCCTGCCCTTAAGAGCTTCTCCCCTGAAACTGCTGCATGAATATGGTGGTTATCAGTAAAAGTCGTGCCCAAGGGCTGGTTATCCAAATAAGCTATGGATGAGGTTATAAATCTACTCCCTTCAATATCTATTTTGATCTCACCGCTTCCTCTCAATGCATTATCAGGGGTTATTGACGTTATCTCAGGGATTGGGCTTGGAAGTTGTATTAAGGTGAGGCTGTCTGTCTTGTCATCAACTATTGCTGCGACGTTGGTGAAATTATTCACTGCTACCCCTCTGGGAAGCTTATTTAACGGATATTCTCTGACTATTGTTTGCCTATCAAGATCGATAAGAACCAGGCTTCTGTCTTCATCGCAGATAACAATAGCACGGTTGTCTAATTGATTGATTGCTATGTCTATCGAATGTTTTCCTATTTCCATAGTATTAGTCTGCCAGTTGAGAAGGTCTATGACTGTTATTGAGTTGTCTTTTTCATTTACTACTGCTGCAAGGTGTGTTTCTGAGTTTATGTCAATAGCCTGAGGCTTCTGCCCAACTCTAATTATTCCCGTAATTCGATATGTAGAAAGATCAATCACTGAGACAGTATAATCTTTTTCATTAACAGCAAGCGCAAGATTGAGTTGAGGGTCTATTGCCACATCCTTCGGTTCCTGACCTACAGGGATAGTTATTATTGCATTAAGATTCGTCAGATCAATGACCGATACCGTGGCGTCCTTGTGGTTGGCCACATAAGCCCTGTGGATTGAATAATCTACCGCAATTCCCTCCGGCTCCTTCCCAACAGGTATGGTCGAAATTGGCTGATAGGTATTGAGGTCTATTATTGAAATGTTGTTATCATGGCTGTTTCCAACAACTGCGACATTAAGCCCTTTGTCAATCGCAACACCTCTTGGCGCTTTACCAACTGTGATTGATAAAAGGACTGTTTGAGCTTTAAGGTCTACAATTGATACTGAATCAGCCTTTTCGTTGGCAATTACTGCTATGTCAGTAAAAGGATTTATCGCTATGTCACGAGGATTCGATTCTACCGGAATAATCTCAGAATGGAGATGGTCTTTGAAAATAAAGAAAACAAGGCAAAGAATGGATAGAAAAAGAATACGCAAAAAACAGTTGTGTTTTCTCACAGTGACACCTCTTATATAAAAGTTCGGCAATTATATCCAACTCGCAAGGAAAATTACTGTGCATTTCTTGCTTTTTTGTGGGCATCTGTTGCAGATATGAAAAAAATGGCAGGTATGGTTCTGCGATTCTTTAAGGTAAGAGTTTATTGATAAGATCTATATTGGAAATTATCAAGAAAGCATCAGGGTCTTTTTTTTCATTCACATTCTTCGGTATTCTTTTGGCGATACGCCATATATTGTTTTAAATACCCTCATGAATTGAGAAAAACTCCCATAGCCTACAAAAAAAGCTATTTCTGTTACGGATAAATTAGGGTTTTTGAGTAGTTCAGAGGCTTTCTTTATCCTGATATGATTTAAATATGAGGTGAAGGTTTTCCCGAACCTCTGTTTGAATGCTCTGCAGAATTTAAACCTGTTCATACATGCCATACGTGAAATTCTATTAAGCGACAGGTCTTTCATATACTTTTCTTCTATATATGCTACAGTGCCGTCCAATATAAATTCTTCTTTGGTCCCTACATTTTCAGTATGCTCATTAGTCCATTCTCCCCCGAGTATCTCGGATAACCTCATCCGAAGATAGGAAAGTTTTATCGGCTTTTTTATGTAATCCGCTACTGCTGATCTGAGCGCCTTTATTACTACTGCCTCGTTACTATAACCTGTCATTATTATTGCAGGCAGTGCCAGCTTTTCGTCCCTGATTGCCTTTAGCAGCTCAAATCCATCGGAGTCCGGCAGAATATAGTCAATAAGTGCAAGGTCTAAGGGGTATCTGAGTAACTTAATAGCCTCTGAATAACTTGATGCCTCTAATACATTATATTCCCTTTCAAGAAACCCCTTTATCATCGTCCTTACAACTTCATCATCGTCCACAAGAAGAATAGATTTCTTCTCCATCTCATCCTACCTCTATTCTTTATTATCGAATCTATATCATAGTGTAGTGCGTTATAAGTCCCTTTACTTTGATTGTCATTCCGGGCTTGACCCGGAATCCAGGGTTTCCCGTGAAAACGGGAACCTATTTCCTTATAGTTCCCTGTTTCTACAGGGACGGCGTCTGGATTCCTGCTTTCGCAGGAATGACGGTTTTTGATGCTACAATATATGTAAAGAAGCGTTGGACGCACTACAATAGATGTTTCTCTATAAGCCTGATAAACTCCTTCAGAATAATCGGCTTTACAACGCAATCGGCAAAACCACCATCAGGAAATCCTTTCCTGGCCCCACTCAAAGGATAGGCTGAGAGGGCTATTACAGGAATATTTTTTGTGGACGGCTTAGATTTTATGATTTTGAGTACCTCGAACCCGTTCATAACAGGCATATGAACATCCACAAGGATGAGGTTAGGTTTTTCAACCATCGCAAGTCTGATACCATCCATACCGTTTTTTGCTTCAAAGGTTACATGACCATTGTGCCTAAGTATTGTACTGAAAAGCTTCAGATTTTCTTCATCATCTTCAATAATAAGTATCTTCTTAGTCATCTTTTTTGCTATAGGTTAATTTTAATCTCGGATTACTAAAAGATTCCATTTCCATTAATGTCCTTTTATTGCATTACTCGCTTTTTTCCTGTATTCCCGTGGTGATATCCCATATATCGCCTTGAATACTCGATCAAAATGTTCAATACTCTTATAGCCTATAAAATGGGCTACCTCTGTTATGTTTATACTTTGGTTCTTGAGTAATTCAACAGCATTTTTGACCCTGATACTATTTAAATATGATGTAAGGCTCTGATCAAACCTATCTTTGAATGCCGTGCTTAATTTAAACCTGTTCATACATGCCATCCCTGCGAGTTTGTCAAGTGTCAGATCTTTCATATAATTTTCTCTTATATAAGCTGCTATGCCATCCAATATAAATTCTTCTCTGGTTTCTACATTTGCAGGATGTTCATAGCTCCATTTCCCCCCGAGTATTTCTGATAATCTTCTCCTGAGATAAGCAAGGGACATGGGCTTTTTTATGTAATCTGCTACTGATGACCTGAGAGCCTTTATTACTACTCTCTCATTACTATAACCAGTCATTATTATAGCAGGCAGTGAAGGCTTTACCTCCCTGATTGCCTTCAATACCTCAAATCCATCGCAGTCTGGCATGACATAATCAATAAGGGCAAGGTCTATAGGTCTTGAGAGTTGCTTTACAACCTCTTGATATCCTGATGCTTCTAATATATTATATTCCCTCTTAAGGGCATCCTTTATCATATCCCTGATAACTGCATCATCGTCCACTAAGAGAATGTTTTTTCTATCTGTCGAGTTATTTTTACTCATATAAAAAACTAAAGTTACATTTTTATGATTTGTCGTCTTTTATAACTGATAGGATAAATATCTACAAGCACATTTATCTAACATTTTTTGGTTTTTATCTAACATTTTTTGCATTTCTTAAACAATTTCTTAAATTAATACTGTCCAATATCCTGATTTAAATAGATAATTTACTTTATTGGAAAAGATAATTTTGTCGTAACTTTAGTTCAAAGCAATTTCAAACTTTTGTATCAAATAGGAAGTGATAAAGGTATCTTATTATTAAATGAAGTAATACTTATTGATTGTTATTGATATTTCTTTATAAGTATTATGAACAAGGCTATTGAAGATTACAAAACATTATATTTTTAGATTTAAAATAGCTTGATATTTTTAGATTTAAGGTAACTTGTCAATCAGAGATATTAGAGAGTCAGCATCCTTATAACCTGGTATAACATTGCCGTTGGGGAGAATAATTCCGGGAGTCCCTCGTATGCCGAGTTTTTCAACGAGTTTCAGGTTATCATCAATCGCAGATGTTTCACACTTTGGTGCGGGTAAAGATTTTTTTGCGAATGCATCCTCAAGAAGGGAGAGAGATTTTTCACAAACTATAGCCTTTGCTTTTTCGTATGCACCTTTATGCATCGGTAATGGATACATCTTTATAAAAAAGGCAATATCTTTTCTCTTCTCTATGACCTTCTTCATCTCCTGATGAAGTTTTTCACAGTATGGTCAGTCAGGGTCATCAAAAACAATAACACGATACTTGGCTTCTTTATCTCCCATCACAATGGCATCATCAAGTGGAATTTTTGATACATCAACCTTGCTGATTTCGATATATCGTTCTTGTGTAACATTTGCCTTTGTTTTCAGGTCTAATATGGAGCCTGTTATGAGGTACTTCTTAGAGCAATCAACATACAATATTGTCTTCTGGCCTTTGGATTCAACGGCAAATTCCCATAAACCCTTCACAGGTGCAGGCCGCACTTCAAGAACCTTCACATCAGGAGCAAGCTCCTTCAGCAGATCCACTGCTTCTTGATTCGTGATCTGGTCGCAATTCTCTGTGCTGTAAGTGTTATGTACAATGCCAAAGGTGATGATTGTGATTGCAATAAAAACGATCAGTATAAATTTTCGCATACGGACATTATACTATATCAATAAAATAAAACATAGGAAAAAATCATCATCCCGGGATAAGATTTTTCCATTACAGTTCTTTTAGCCTTTCTGCCTGATAGTGAGTAATCAGGTTGTCAATTATTTCATCAATGTCTCCCTCAAGCACCTGATCAAGTTTATGAAGTGAAAAACCAATCCTGTGGTCAGTGACACGGTTCTGGGGGAAGTTGTAGGTCCTTATCTTTTCGCTCCTGTCTCCTGTTCCAACCTGTGATTTCCTTTCTGAAGCCCTCTCCCTTTCCTGCCTCTCCATCTCAATCTCATAAAGCCTTGAGCGAAGAACCTTCATGGCCTTTTCTTTATTCTTGATCTGGGAGCGTTCATCCTGACACTGCACAATAAGTCCTGTCGGGACATGGACAATCCTTACAGCCGAATAGGTTGTATTAACTCCCTGCCCTCCAGGTCCGGAAGAACAGAATGTATCTACTCTAAGGTCTTTTTCATCGATCTTAATGTCAACCTCCTCTGCCTCGGGGAGCACTGCAACTGTTGATGCAGATGTATGGATTCTTCCGGATGATTCTGTAACAGGTACGCGCTGGACTCTGTGAACACCGCTTTCATATTTGAGTCTGCTGTATGCATTTTTTCCCTGAATAGATGCAATTACTTCCTTGATACCTCCAAGTCCTGTGGAGTTCAGATCTATCATCTCTACCTTCCATCTCTTTTGTTCAGCATATTTCAAATACATCCTGAACAGTTTGGAGGCAAACAGGGCAGCTTCTTCACCCCCGGTTCCTGCCCTTATCTCAAGAATTACATTTTTCTTGTCTCGAGGGTCTTCTGGAAGAAGCATAATCTTAAGCTCTTCTTCTATCTTTGGCTTTTTCCCATTTAGTTCATCAAGTTCTGACAGGGCAAGCTCACGCAGGTCTCCATCGCCTTCTTTTAAAAGCTCCTCAGTGCCTTCTATATCAGAAAGTAATTTCGTATATTCCCTGATCTTTTCAACAAGCGGCTGTAGTTCCGCCTGTTCTTTTGAATATTTCTGTAGTTCAGACGGTTTTGATAATACCTCCGGATCCATCAGCAGGTTAGTCAATTCCTCATATTTACTTTCTATTGCCCTTAGTTTCTCAAGCATTTGCTTCCTCTATGGCAAGAACTTCTTCGAGTGCCCTGACAGCAACCTCAATTTGAGAATCGTCAGGTTCTCTTGTTGTAAGCCTCTGCAGCAACAGCCCGGGCTGTATCAATATCTTTATTATCACGTTGTTTTTCATTTTAGAAGATAGTTTCAAAAATTCAAAGGAAAGCCCGGCAATCAAAGGTATAAGGACAATCCTTGAGAGGAATTTATAAGTGAACGACCAGGTCTGTGGGATAAATGAAAAGGTTAATATACTTATGACCATAACTATGAGAAGAAAGCTTGTACCACAGCGTGGATGCAAAGGGCTGTTGCCTTTTATATTTTTTACAGTCAGTTCTTTCCCATTCTCATATGCATGGATCACCTTGTGCTCTGCACCATGGTACTCAAATATACGCCTCATTTCTTTCCACATGCCGATTGAGACTATATATATCAGGAAGAAAAGTATCCTGATAATACCATCAACAAGGTTAAATGCAAATGAACTTTTAGAAACAGATGCGAATAAGGCTCCCAAAAGCTTTGTTGCATATAACGGCAACAGTATAAAAAGGGCTATGCCAAGTATTACAGACAAGCCGATGGTGAAACCGATAGTGACAGGGTTTAACTTTTTACCATCTTCCTCTTCGTATGCCTTGCTTGCAGAGAATTCTATAGCCTTGATGCCGATGAAAAGAGCATGAAACAGCGCAATTACACCCCGCATGACAGGAAGCCTCAAAACCTTTGGAAGTTCTGTTAGTCCCTCCCTTTTAACGTGGATGTCCCCTCCTGGCCCTCTGACTGCAACTGTCCAACCTTTTCGGCCCTTCATCATAACACCTTCTATAACTGCCTGTCCGCCAATGTTTTTCATTTGAAATATCCTACTTTTCCCCCGTCATCTCGCATTGTGCGATTTATTATTTTCTTCAGTCATTCCGATCCGGTCATCAACATCGATGTCATCTGAATCAAAAAAAAGTCGTTAGTCCTGAGACAACCGACTAACGACTTTTACCTGTTAGTGTATCTACTTCCCGGTACGAGTCGATTCTGCTTTTGCGTACTTTTTCTTAAACTTCTCTACCCTTCCTTCGGCATCAACTATCTTCTGTTTCCCTGTGAAGAACGGGTGGCATTTCGAACAGATATCTACTTTTATCTTCGGTCTTGTTGACATTGTTGTAAATGTCTCGCCGCAAGCACACACAACTGTCGCCTCATTATATGAGGGATGGATTCCTTCCTTCAATCTCTTCCTCCTGAAAATAAGTTTGTATATATTAATAGATTTATAATAGTTTTGGCAAGAGTGCTAAAGCTTGTGAATATAACCCAAATTTGATGAGGTTATTTAGTGTCTGTCAATAAACTGTCATTTTCATAAAAAGTCGTCATTCTCGCGAAGGCGGGAATCCAGTCTTTTCAATAGGTTCTGGATTCCGGATCAAGTCCGGAATGACAAACAACCGACTTTATAAACAGACTCTATTCAGCCTTTACAATAAATGAATGAAATATGGGACAATGAACAATTTATAATACATAAATTTTGCAAGAACTTATGATATTATCGATATATGAGATCAGCTAAATTTACAAAAAAGATTCTTATAGTTGATGACCTCAGACCAATTGTGGAAGAGGAGAAGAATATTCTGTCGAGGTCAGGCTTCTCGATATTTACTGCTACATCTGGTGAAGAGGCTCTTAAAATCCACAGGGCTGAGAAGGTAGACCTTATAATCTCAGACCTCAATATGCCTGGAATGGGGGGAGACGAGCTATGTTCTGTTATAAAGAGGGACGATTCTCTTAAGAATGTCTCAATAATAATCATATGCTTTAACAAGAAATCTGAAATCGAAAAGTGCGAAGCATGTGGAGCAAACTCTTTCATAACAAAACCTATAAAGCCTGAAGAACTGTTTCGAAAGGTAAGCGGATTTTTGGATGTACCTGAGAGGGAAGGCTTACGGGTTCTTGTAAAGGTTACTGTTAAAGGGGCGTTCAAGCCTGATTTCTTCTTCTCTACTTCTCGGAACATAAGTACCTCCGGCATCCTCCTTGAGACAGATAAGGTTCTTGCAAAAGGCGACACAATAACATGCTCATTCTTTCTCAACTCAAAACAGATAACCACAGACGGAGAGGTTATGAGAGTAGTAAAAAAGTTATCAGACTCATACAATTATGGGGTAAGGTTTATTGACATTGCCTATCACTCAAAAGCCCCGATAGAAGAGTTTGTCAGGAAGCGTCAAAATCAGTCAGAATTTTGATTCCAATTCCATGTCCTTTTGTGAGCCGAAGGCTCATGCGGGTTGACATAGATGCTTGATTTAAATAACTGCATCCTTTATCCTTCCTATGTGATAAAAGAAATAGTGGATTTCCTCATCATAGGTAGTGGGGTTGCGGGCCTCAGGGCTGCAATAGAGCTTGCAGACCATGGCAATGTCTTTGTAGTTACAAAAGACAGACCGGCTGAAAGCAGTACCGAGTACGCACAGGGTGGGATTGCTGTTGCCTTGAGTGATGAGGATGAGGTAGGTATCCATTTTGAAGACACATTGAAAGCAGGTGATGGACTCTGCAGGGAAGATGCTGTAAAGATACTTGTTGAAGAAGGACCTAAAAGAATACTCGAACTCATATCATGGGGCGCTGAATTTGACAAAGAGGGGATAAAGCTAAGCTTCACAATGGAGGCAGCCCATTCGAGAAAAAGAATACTTCATGCGCATGGAGATTCAACAGGTAAAGAACTTGAGAGGGTACTTCTAAACAAGGTACGCACGTTTCAGTCAGTCAAAAAATATCCTTTTGCCCTTGCTAAAGACCTGATTATAAAAGACGGGGAATGTCATGGGGCATATATATTGAAGGGAGGAGAGTTAATAGCGCTCTTTGCAAAAGCGACGATACTCTCTACAGGAGGTGCTGGACAGGTTTTTTCGAGAACAACAAACCCTACTGTGGCGACAGGAGACGGAATGGCCATTGCATACAGGGCTGGTGCCATCCTTGAGGATATGGAATTTATCCAGTTTCATCCTACTGTCCTCTTTGCTCCGTCTGCTCCTCAGTTTTTATTAAGTGAAGCAATGAGGGGTGAAGGGGCGGTTTTGAGGAATATTAATAAAGAACTATTCATGAAGGGCTATCATCCTGATGCAGAGCTTGCACCCAGGGATATAGTTTCAAGGGCAATCATATCAGAGATGGTAAAGACAAGGAGCAGGCATGTTTACTTAGACCTCAGCCATCTAAGTGCAGAATTTATAAAAAAGAGGTTTCCAAGGATTTATGCCACATGCCTTCAATATGATGTAGATATTACAAAAGAACTTGTCCCTGTTTCTCCAGCAGCTCATTATATTATGGGTGGGGTAAAGACAGACACGGACGGTGTAACGAATATAAAAGGGCTGTATGCAGCAGGTGAGGTCGCATGCACAGGAGTGCATGGTGCAAATAGACTTGCGTCAAACAGTCTTCTCGAAGGCCTTGTTTTTGGTGCAAGGGCAGGCAGGGCAGCTTTAAATTCCCCAATTAGTAATAGACGATTGGAAATGAGCAGTGTGGAACTAACAACTCACTCCTTGTTACATAATACTCATTCATTACCAGTACCAGTCCGTGAAGAGATAAGGCATGCATTAAGGAAATTGATGTGGAAAAGAGTCGGGATAATCAGATGCAAAGTGTCTCTCAGTGAAGCAAGAGAAAAACTTGAAAGGTGGTCGTTTATCCTGGATAAGAACTTTGTAGCCAGGCGTGAACTTGAACTCAAAAATATACTCACAGTAGGAAAATTAATCACAGAGGCAGCCAGTTTGAGAAAGGGTAGTGCAGGTGCTCATTACAGGTCTGATTTTACACAAAGAGGTGAGGGATGGGAGAGGCATATAACATTTAAGAAGGATGAGAAGGAATTAAAATATGAGTTTGTTAAGTAATAGAAAGGCAAAGATAGTCTGTACAATCGGACCGGCATCGGCTAAAAGAGAGGTCATTTCCTCGCTGATAAAAAAAGGAATGGATGTAGCAAGGTTGAATTTTTCCCACGGCGACCATGATACTCATAAAAAGGCGATAGAATTTATACGAGATATTTCAAGGAGATATAGAAGACCCGTAGCAATACTCCAGGACCTTCAGGGCGTAAAGATCAGGGTTGGACTTATTGAGGACGGTGCAGTCGAATTAAAAAAGGGCAGGACACTTCTCTTAATACCGGGAGAGGGGATTGGAAATCAAAAACAGATATTTATCTCATATCCCGCATTAATTAAAGACGCTAAAAAGGGTGATAGGATACTTCTTGATGATGGTCTTATCCAGTTATCCGTACTGGGCAAGACACAGAATGCCTTGAAGTCCAGGGTGGTTGAAGGCGGATTATTAAAAGACAGAAAAGGCGTTAATCTCCCCGGTGTGAAGATATCTGCCGTATCATTTACAGAAAAGGATCAAAAAGACCTGCTGTTTGGAATAGATATGAATGTTGATTATGTGGCCATATCCTTTGTGCGGGATGCAAGCGATATCAGAAAAGTTAAGGAATGCCTTAAACACAGGAAACAGCAGATACCACTAATCGCAAAAATAGAAAAACCAGAGGCATTGCATAATATTGAAGAAATCCTGTCTGAGGCTGATGGAATAATGGTGGCAAGGGGCGACCTCGGCGTTGAAATCCCTCCTGAAGAGGTCCCGCTAATACAGAAAGAATTAATTGATGAAGCAAATAAAAGGGGAAAGATTGTAATCACTGCAACACAGATGCTTGAATCCATGACAGAACACTTAAGGCCTACAAGGGCAGAGACAACAGATGTTGCCAATGCAGTAATTGATGGCACAGATGCGCTGATGCTTTCTGCTGAAACAGCTACTGGAAAGTATCCTGTCGAAGCAGTAAGGATGATGGACAGGATTATCAGATATACAGAGCGGATGAAAGAGACTGAATCTTCATATATCAGAGGTGATATATTTGCAGAGGCAACAGCAGATGCAGCATGCAGGGCCGCAGAAGATATTAATGCAAAGGCGCTTGTCGCTTTTACACAGTCAGGTTTTACAGCCAGGCTTTTGTCGAAGTTCAGGCCGAAGGTGCCTATCATTGCTTTGACCCCTGA
>Ga0214474_1000227_pt1 | contig 29409 bp, 41 predicted proteins | sample RVTome_2_FD_187335 | JGI IMG/M metagenome (GOLD analysis project Ga0214474, IMG submission 187335) | Soil microbial communities from uranium-contaminated site in the Upper Colorado River Basin, Wyoming, United States - RVT95D214 HiSeq ... | reverse complement strand
GGGGCCGATTGTCACGACGGTCTCGTTGTCGATCACGAACCCGCGGACGCGCTCGCCTGGAGCGTAGTCTGAAGCCATGATCGATGCGGATTCGACTTCGTCCTCATCTTCGTCGTCCGCTTCGTCCTCATCGTCGTCCATGTCATCAGCGTCATCCTCGTCTTCCTCTTCATCGTCGTACAGGAAGGCGGTGACCTCACCGCTGACAGTGACGAGTTCGGTGTCCATGTCGTCCTCATCGTCGTCGAGGGCGACTGCCATGGGCACGGCCGCGAATACGAGGGCCGCGAGAACTAGTGCCGGCATAGCGAACTTCGATCCGAACATGTCATTTCTCCCCCCAATTTTCTACCCCCGTTTCGGTCAACATACTATTTATTCTTATCGCCCCGTCAGTACGATTTCTGCACAAACCCCGAATTAGCCCTTTCTCGGGCTCCTCGCCTCGAAGATTTCGAACAGCTTTTCGCGGGTGTAACCGAAGGGCAGAAGCATGCCCTCCGCCCCTCGGAGAAGAAGGTCCACGTAGGCCTCAGGATCGTACTCCTCAGACCCGTCTATGAACGCGTCGACCTTCACCCTCTTCGCGGGATCCTTGCTCCTGCAGTCACATATGACGTATCTCACAGCCTCTCCCGGGTTGATGTCGATGCCTTCGGAATCCAACTGCATGAGAGCGGCTACGCCGTCGTTGAACTGCCGGTATCCCCTCAGCCCCTGAGATGTCCTTTTCGTGATCAGCAGCTTGTTCAGCGGTACGGTCTGCGACCTCAGCGCGTCTACATATGAGCTAACAACGTCAAGGACGGAAGGCATGAGCTCTATGAACTGCTGTGAGTCCGAGGCCTTTGCGAAGTTGGACAGGAGCTCGTTCTGCATGTCCTTGACCACATCGGTGGTGTCCCCTCTCCTAAGCTCGATCCCGCGCAGCTTGAACTTGCCGTCTTCGAAGAGCCCGTAATACCTGTTCAGGACGCCCAGCCCGTGGGCCCTGTCTGGGAGGAACACTATCCACTTGTAGATGCCCTCGGGTTCCAGCGGTATCCCCGTGTGGCCGGACACGTGCTCGCAGAAGCTCTCGGGGTCCCCGTTCCCCTTGAGCCAGAGGGAGTCGACTATGCCGTGGAGTATTTCGAACCCATGCGCCTCCGCTATCTCGGACGCCTGGAGCATGATCTCCCTGCCATACGCGTTGATGGACTCGTGGCACTCTATCCTCCCGAACCGCGCGTTCTTGTAGCCGGTGTAGCCGAAGCATGTGACGAGGAGCCATTTCAATATGCTCACGCGCTCTTTGTAGACCTTGGTATCGCCCACGCCCGCCCTGACCATCCTCTTCAGGGTCGTCCTCCTCTCGACTACGGGCTTGAGAACCCTAGGTATGAGCCCCAGGTGCCTGTCGCATATGTTGTATCCGAGGACTGGCACTCTCCTCGTTGAGTTCGGACAGCATCCGCACAGCACCGTCTCGGGCGATATATTGAACCTGGCCATGATGTTCGGATAGAGCGATGTGAAATCGACCTCGAGCACTCGGTCGTGGATGCCCACCTTGGGCTCGTAGATGAATCCTCCCCGGTCCGCCACGATCAGCTCCTCAGCCGTCTTGAACTCTTCGGGCACGTTCTTCTTCCAGAGGATGACGCACCCGTCCTCGAGCGCCTGGTTGGACTCCATCGCGCTTATCGCGGTTCCCGGGGAGAGTCTGGAGAGCTCCTGGATTGGTATCTTCGATATGCGCGCTAGGTCCGTGATCCCGTTCAGCCCGCTCTCGATGAACATGAACGAGCTGGAGCGGTCGATATGCACCCTGCCCCTGAGCGCGTGCGACGGGGGCTTGTACTTGATCCTCCCGTAGGTGAAGTACGACTTCCCCTTTCGCTCCACCCTCAGCTCGTCCTCGTCCCTTCCCAGCTTGACGCTCTTGAGCCCTAGGTCCTTCGCCTTTCTGAACAGATACGGCAGGACGAACGAGTCGCCGCCGTCCGTGTATATGACGTCCGGGTCCTCGCTCTCGATGATCTCCTGGATGCCCCTGATTATGCTCTCCTCATCGCCGTCCACATGGTCATCGCCGACCTTCGCCGCGAGGAGCCGATCCCCTAGGGAAGGTATCCCGTGCTTCGCGTTGACTGATATGCTCAGGACCAGCTCCGACAGCTCAGGAACCGCGTAGTCAATCGCGAAGGGGTCGTCTCTCATGACCGGCTTCGGGGCGAGCTCCATGAGCCCCATGGGGAAGATCTTCTTCTCGGAGAAGTATCTCTGGCTGAACCTCAGGTCGACATTGAACAGGGAGAAGTCCTTGTACTTCCCACGGTTGTCGATCGTGTGCGCCACGTCTTCGACCTTGGAGTATCGCTTCACCGTGACCGCGAGCACTTCTCGCTCGTCCTCCGCGAGCCAAGTGCGCTTCATCTCCCTGCCGACATCCTTGACGGAATCGAGTATCGGCAGGTCCTTCTCGAGCTCGCTCAGCTTCTCGGGGGTAGAGTGCACATAGATCTTCGGGAGGAACTTACGGTCGACAACTCTTCGGGCGCCCTTGTTCGTCTTTAGCCAGTAGACGATGGAGTCGTTCTCTTGATCCGCATAGATGTCCAGGAGCCAGCCTCTCATTATCCGGGCTCACGGCTCCCAGTCTTCCCATCCTGTTCGCTCTTCGAACTCCCAAGCTTCTTCTTCACAAGCAGGAGCTCTTTCTCGTGCTCGAGCAGCATCGATAGCACAGCGGACTCCGAAGGGTCGAGGCTGATCGCGTATGTGGATGCCGACGCGTGCATCCTCGCCTTGTTCACCAAGGAGTCGAAAGCCTCCCGGTCATCCTTCCTGAGCGCTCTGCGGAAATCGTTCCATTCCTGAGCCATGGCCTCAAGGGCCAAGCGGTATGTAGGCACCGTGCGTCCCGTGTTCGTCCCCCCTGAACTCGTCCAAAGTCGTTTGGTTCCAAGGCGTCGGCGTGAACAGCATCTGCCGGCCGTCCTTAGGCATGCGGAAGACCAGGCCGCTCCTCTTCGTTGATATCTGGATCACCTTGTCCGATATCTCGCATAGGGCCGAGGTCATCTTCTGGTCCGGTATGACGTGCCCCGGCGTGTACGCCGTTACGACCGTGATCGACTCGCTCGACTCGGTGACGCTCGAGATCGCGTCCGCGCATCTCCTGAGCAGCTGGTACGACTCCGTCCATTTCATGTCCTTGTCGAGGAACAGGTCCGTGGCCGAGGACACTATGACCATCGCAGGAGCGCATTTCCCGACCTGCTCCCTGAGCTTCTCATCTATCAGAGAGACCAGCTGGTACGCGGTGAACGCTCTCGAGATGTTGATTCGTGAGAGCACCTCCCTCTTGTCCAGCCTGAGCCTCTTGCACAGAGAGCTCATGGCGTAAGGGTCGACCGCGTTGCCCCCGTCGATCCATACGACCTCCTCGTCGAACTCGGCCACTGCCTTGACGCACAGGAGGTGTAGCAGGCTAGAAGAATAGCTGTTGTCGCTCTCGAAGAACGTCACTTCCCCCGAGCGCAGCCCGCCGATGAGCCGGTCTATAGGTGCTATCGCGGTCTCGAGCACCCTCTCTCTCAGCAGCGGCTCATCGTCAACTACCTCGACCAAAGGCTGTTCGAGGACTGAAACCCTCAGCGGCTCCAACGTCTGTCACCGGCGGAGCATCATCCGTCATTTAGGGGTTAAACAGGTGCCTGGGAGAGGGTCTGATGAAACTAGTCAGGCCGATAAAAACCAGCATACCAGATTTCCGAGGAATCTGCTCGTTTGAGTGATTTCCTGTGGAAACCGCGAGTCAATGTTTAAGTATCCATAGAATCCTCATCATTCAACGGCCCGAAAAAGGCCGTAGAATATTCTCAGGAAGGGATTGAGGGAGATGGCGCCAAGGCAGCAGCCCAGGAGAGCACCAGCGCCAAAAGCCGCTCAGAATTCTTCTCGGGCGAGACAGACATATGCTCAGCAGATCGAGCATGCGGAGATCTCGCGGTCGAGGAAGGCGGCCATGCTGCAGCTCAAGATGGGCCGGCTGGCGCACGTGATCGGGATATCCTCCGGGCTCGCGCTCGCGGCCACCGCTGTCCTCGCGTATCTCCTCGAGAACTGGTCGTACCTGCTGGAGGACGCTCCCGAGTATGTCGTCGTGCTGAAATGGCTCGTTCCTCTGGCTGCGGGCTTGGCAGTGGCCCTCGTGTCCCTGATGATCAAATGGGAGCCGTACTATGTCGACCGTGACGAGCCTCACTTCATAATGAGCATAGTCGCGGTCGCCGTCCCCGCATTCTTCATCATATTAATGGCACTGGACGAGATGGGCAAGTTGGCGTTTGGCAGGCCGGATTGGCTCTACCCCGCCTCCTTGCTCGGCATCTCGCTTACTCTGATCTCGCTCGCCATGACCTGGGAAGGTACGGGCAGGAGAAAAGTCATCAGCATAGTCGCGGCGATCTTCCCTCCCGCACTGCTGGTGTTCCCGATATTCTTCAAGTTCTCAGACCTTGAGCTGGCCAGCATACTACCGATGGCGTATCTGGGAAGCGCGGTCGCGGTCCAGCTCAGCGGCTCGATGCTCCACATAATCGCGAGCTCGACCTCGCTCATGCAGCGTGAGGTGCTCAAAGCGAGTGATGGGAAGCTCAGGGAGCAGATATCCGAGGTGGAGAAGAAGAGGAAGGCGCTGGAGTACAGAGAGGACGCACTCAGGTCGAAGGAATCTGACCTGGAGGCGTACGAGAGGCGGCTCGCGGAGGAGCTCTCCGCCGTAGATTCCAGCAAGGCCCAGGTGGTAGCCCTCGAGGCGGAGATCGAGCAGAGCATGTTCAATGCCCGCACGACCACGCAACAGGCAACTAAGCAGCAGGTGGACGTCGAGGGGAAGCTGGACGCACTCAAGCTGAGGCAGTCGGACATCGACGCGCAGCTGAGAGACCTGGAGAGACGCACGAAGTCCGCTATCGCGCGCGAGGAAAAGGTCTCGGCGAAGGAGATGGAGGCTACCAGGCTCCTGCTCGAGGCGCAGACGAAGGAGCGCGAGGCGAAGAACAGGCTCGCGGAGATAGGTGCGGAGGAGGCGTCGATCGGGGTCAAGGCAAAGGAGCTGAGGTCCCTTCAGGACGCGCTCGCACAGAGGGAGAAGCAGATCGCCGCTAGGGAGAGCTCGCTCGACCTGAAGAGCATGGAGGTCGTGGCCGCGAGGGAGCAGCTCGGGAAAGTAGCGATCGAGAAGACGACCATCAAGAACATCGAGCAGCAACTGCTGATGAAGCAGGAGCAGCTGCACGAGAGGGAGTTGGGGCTCAAGAGCAAGGAAGACGAGCTTCACGGGGACATGGAGCGCGCGGAGCGCATGATCGTCAGGGCGGACAAGCAGATGAACGAGCTTGTCGACAAGGAGAACGTGCTCCTGAGACGCGAGAGAGAGGTCTCCGAGAAGGAGGCGAGCCTGAGGGCCGCCGTGGAGAACCTGAACACACAGCTCGAGGATACCCAGCGCAACAAGGCTTCGCTCTCAGACATGGAGAAGCAGTATATCGATTTGTCAGAATCAACAAAGGCTAAGGCTGCGGCGATCGCGGCCAGAGACGAGGAGATCGGCAGGCGCATGGCGGCGCTCGACAGGCGCGAGACGGTCGTGAAGGACTTGGACCAGAGGCTCAAGGCCGAGGCGGAGCGCATGAACTCCAAGCTCAGGGAACTCCTCGAGAAGGAGAAGGACCTTCACGCCAAGGAGACCGAGATCGGGCTCAAGCAGGCGGAGATCAAGGCGAAAGAGCGCGACGTGCTGGAGAGCGTGGAAGAGGTCGGAGAGGCCAGAGCGGAGATACCCGAATACCGGGAAGAGCAGGCTAAGGTGTTCGAGGTCCGCGAGAAGCGCCTCAGGGAGAAGGAGCAGGAGATGAAATCCCGGCTCTACTTGAGAGAGAAGGAGCTGGAGAAGCGCGAGCGCGCTCTCGAGATGCACCTGAAGAAGGACATCGAGGAGATGGAGGAAGATGTCGGAGAGGAGTTCGCCGAGGAGAAGGTGAAGACCGGCATCGAGCGCCTGGACGACCTGCTGTTGGGCGGGATGCCTTTCGCGTCGAACGTGCTGTACGTCGGCCCGCCGTTCATCGGGAAGGAGACCGCGGCTCTTCTGTTCCTCGCGGAGGGCTTGAGGAAGGGCGTCCCGATCGTGATAGTCACTACATCTCATCCGCCTATCGAGATCGCGAAGGAGATGGCCCCGATCTTGCCAACATTCATGGAGTTCGAGAGGCTGGGCCTCGTAAGATGGATAGACGCTTCCGGGAACCCGCCGGACCAGGCGGCGCCGGCCTACGAGTCGTCACATGTGACGAAGGTCAAAGGCCCGGACGACTTCGACGGGATCATGTCCACGCTCGACAAGCAATTCAAGGACTTCCAGAAGCACGAGCATCCGTACTTCAGGCTCGCGTATTTGTCGCTGTCTCTGAGCGTCACGAGAGCTGACGAGAAGCGCTGGTTCAAGTTCGTCCAGGAACTCGCGGGCAAGGTAAGGCAGGCGCGTGGAGTCGCCGTGTACGCGGTCGAGCGGGGGATGCACACGGAGCAGCAGCTGGAGTCGCTCCAGCACCAGATGACTGGCGGGCTGCTCTTCAAGACGGACAAGCAGAAGACCTTGGTGAGCGTCCAGGGGATCACGGACACCCTCACGAGGGACTGGATCGAGTACAAGTACAGCAACAAGGCCATCATGATCGGAGCATTTTCGCTCGAGAGGATAAGATAGTTAAGTCCCTCCAGAGCTTTGCTCCGAGAGTATCTCCTTGATATCCCAAGGCAACGGCATATTGCTGGAACTGGGCACAACGAAGTACAGGTTCGACCCCCGCAGGGTGCTCCCCGAGGAAGTGCCGATGGTGTCTCATGCGCACTCGGATCATCTCCCCAGCTCTTTCCGCACGAATTCTGTTGTGTGCTCGGCCATCACGAGGGATTTCATGGAGCTCAGACTGGGCAAGGCCGTCGAGGCGGTCTCCGAGAAGCACGTCGAGATGATAGACGCAGGTCATATTGCGGGGTCCACGATGTTCCTGGTAAGGGATGAGAAGTCCGTCTTGTACACGGGCGATTTCTGCACAAGGGACAAGGAGCAGACAGTCGGCGCGAAGCCTAGGAAGTGTGACATACTCATAATGGAGGCTACTTACGGGAAGCCGCGATACGTCTTCCCGAAGCACGACGAGATACTCGCAGTTGCCAGAGACTGGCTCGAGGACATCGTCGCGAAAGGCGGCTCCGCTATCCTTTTCGCTTACCCCTTAGGGAAATCGCAGGAGCTGTCAGCTGCGTTCAAGGACCTTCCGCTCGTGCTGCACCCGAAGATCGCGGAGAACAACAGGCTCCTCGCGAAGCACGGGTACGACCTGGCGGTCCGGGAGTTCGAAGGCTCGAGGCAGAAATTCCCGTTCGTCTACATCACGTCTGGCATGGGCAGGGACAGGCTTGTCGTGACTGCTCTCGCGAAGCGCGGGGCGAAGACCGCGGCATTTTCCGGGTGGGCGCTGGACGGAGGCTTCACCAGGGGCTCGGGCGTCGACGAGGCGTTCCCCGTTTCCGACCATTGCGGGTTCGATGAGCTTCTCAGGTTCGCAGAGAAGTGCAGGCCGGAGCTCGTCCTGACGACCCACGGGTTCACGAAGGAGCTCGCGGTGCGCATCAAGAAAGACCTGGGAGTCGAGGCTCAGCCGCTGATCGCCAGGCAGCGGACGCTCGATCACTTCTGTTGAGAATCACTCTCTGGAGCCGCCCCATTGCCGCCTGTAGGTCCCTGTCGGCATGAAGACTCTGGAGACATCGACGGCGAAGCCCTCGGAGCGCTTGATCATCTCGCTGGCATCCATGAGCGCATGACCGAGCGCAACACCTTCTCCGCTCAGGGTCATCACTGCAACCAGGCCTCCCTTCGCAAGTCCCTCCTCCAAGGCCACGATACCAGGGATCGCGAGGTTGGCGCCATGACACAGTGCGTCGACTGCAGAATCCTTGACCTCAATCTTCGGCACCTGGGCAAGAAGGACCTCCATCGGCCTGAGCATCCTCAGGAGCTGAGAATCATCGCCTTCTTTGTGCGCTTCGAAGGCGTCTTTCAGATCGTGAAGGGAGACCGCACCATCCTCCGTGAGCGCACCCGCCCTTGTCCTCCTAAGGTCCTGCAGATGAGCGCCGACGGCCAAGGCGTCCCCGAGATCTACGCACAGGCTTCTGATGTAGGTGCCTGCATCGCACTCGACATCGAAAAGGACGTCTCGGCCCGAGATCTCCAGCTGCCTCAGCGAGTAGATCCTCCTCGCGCGCTGCTCCCGCCTCACAGCCGAACGCACGGGCGGCGTCTGGAATATCTCGTCCGTGAACTCGGAGAGCACGGACTCGAACCTCTTCTGGTCGATGTTCCCGTGCATCCTCATGACGCCGACATATGCCTTGGTCCCGTAGTGGAGCGCGTCGATCGCCCTCACCGCGTTCCCCAGACCTACGGGCAGGACTCCGGTCACTCTCGGGTCGAGCGTGCCTCCGTGCCCTGCGCGTTCTGCTTTCAGTATGTCCTTGACCCAGCTGGTGACCTGATGAGAAGTTGGACCCGAGGGCTTGTCTACCACGACCACGCCGTTCGCGAGAAGTTCGTCGACACCACGGCTCCGGGGCTTGCCCTCTCCCTCGAGCTTAGATGGGCGCTTTGCCTTTACGAGCATTCTCGACATGTCTCACCCTCGCCTCCGAAACTATCCTCCGCGCAATCTCCTCTGCAGACATGTTCGCTGAGTCGATCCAGAGGTCGTACCTGGTCTTATCCGATGGGTCCACCCCGTAATATGCGAGGTACCTCTTCTTTTCTGATGTCTCCCTCTTGCGCATCTCCCTAAGGATCTGGTCCAAGGGCTTCTTCTCCCTCTCCATGATCCTGCTCGCTCTGACATCCTCCGGGGCGTCGATGAACACCGAGAATACCGGGATGTTCTTGCTCTCCAGCAGTATCCCCGTGAGCCTTCCCTCGAGTATTATGTTCTCTTCCTTCACGGCGATGGCGACCATCCGCTCGTCGAGGTCCCGGTCGATGGTCTCGTCTTCCTCTGCAAGCCTTCCGAAGACCTCGAGGTCAACCTTCCTCTCGAGGGCCATCTGCCTGAACATCTGGCCGACGAAGACCACTCTGTAGCCCAGCTTCTGGCCGACATGCTGGCATACGGTCGTCTTACCGCTCCCCGGAGGCCCCGAGATGGCAATTCTCATCCCTACGCGCCCTCTGTCTCCTTCAAGCTCTGTGGGGGCGCGTTCTCGAGATCCCTCAGCCTCTTGCGGAAGCTGTAGGTCTTCAGAACCCTCTGTAGCACCTGGCCGAACGGAAGCGTCACGAGAGAGTACACGAGCACCCAGTTGGGCAGAACGTTCGAGTTCCTCATGTCGGAATTGAACTCCCAAGGCACCGAGAAGCTCGTGGACGCGAGGTCCAAGTATACGAAGTTCGCGAGCCATGCGAAGATAGGTATGATGACGATCATGGTGATGGGCATGAGCTTGAACTGCGTCTGCGAGGCCTGGAGCGACTGAGCCATCATCTGTGGCTGCATCTCCATGAGCTTCTTGAGCTTGAAAGTGTTATTGCCCGCCCTCGCCTCGCGGAGCTCTTTGTTGAACGCGGAGGAGATCCGCGTGGACTTAGCCTGCTTGACCCAGTCGACGAACAGGTGCCTGACCGTCACGCTGAAGAAGGTCATGAGCAGTCCAGTGAGTATCAGGGTCAGCATCGGCATCTGGCCGTCGAAGCCTACTAACGGAGAGAGCGGTATGCCGACGATTTCCCCCAGGCCCTGCCTGAGTCCCTGATCGAACATGATGAACATCGCGGCCATGAAGGCCAGCAGCATGACCATCTGGTTGCCTATGTCTGGCTTGTAGGGCGGCTTCGCGCCGCCCGCTCTTCCTGAAGCTTTAGAGCCTGAGGCCATTTACCTACTCTCCGCCGAAGAAGCCCCTGAGCACAGGGTGCATCTCCATCATCTGCTCGCGCCCTATAGCGTCGTACAGTTGTATCATGATGCCTACGGCTAGCAGCACGCCCGTTCCTGAAGCGTTGCCCACAGTCCCTATCAGGTCAGCTCCCGCGGCCAGGCCGCCCACGGTCGCGCCCGAGATCACAGTGACCACGGGGATGTATCTCTCGAGGACCCTCTTGAGCACCCTCGGGTCCCGCCTGAACCCGGGTATCTGCATGCCGCTCGACTCGATCTGCGAGGCGACCGCTTCGGGGCCCATGTTCGTCGTCTCTATCCAGAACTTGGCGAACAGCACGGATCCCATGATCATGATAGACACGTAGACTATTACGTGGATGCCGAACTGCAGCTTCGTCTTATCCAGCCCAGTCGCGCTGAGGTATTGTTCGCTCAGCATGGGCAGCAGCCAATCACCCACCCCGTTCACCGTCGAGAGATAGTACGCTAGACCGCCTGAAGGCCTAGTCGCGCCGGATTCGTAGTATCCTAAAGCCCAGTTATGGCCCAGCAAGGGCACGTTCCCGAACGACGGGTGGCTCCAGAAGAGCATCGAGAACATGCTCACGTTTGCCAGGAGCGCCGCCATCAGTATGACCGGGATGTTGGACGCGTAGATGAGCTTGATGGGGTACCTGCCTCTCGCGCCCCTAGCGCCTCCGTGGGCCAAGGGTAGCTCAATCCTGCTGGATTCAGTATACGCGACGAACAGGAATATCACGATCGTGCCTATGAGCGCGACCATGGGGTTGGGCTGCGCTAGGAATATGCGTTCATAGCCCGTGCTATTCAGCTCAGGTGCGGACAGGTGATGGAATATGTAGATCGTCTTCGGGATCGTTCCCGCGGGCGGATTGGTCATACTGATATCCGCAGTGGTGTCCGCAGGATGCCAGTTGAGCGATCCCGTGAATATCTGCTGCGCTACACCAGCCGCGATGAACAGCGATATGCCGCTCCCTATCCCCCACTTGGACACGACCTCGTCCATGAGGAACACTAGGTACGAACCGACGAACAGCTGCAGGACTATCAGGAATCTGGCTAGAGAGTCCGCGTTGACTCCCGCGAAGTCCCCCAAGTTGCCTATCAACTTGTCAGAGGGCTCCATGAACCCGTAGACCTGAGGGACCGCCTCTACCCAGATCATGATGATCACCAGGAGCTTCTGCGTGCCCTGGTAGATGGCCTTGTCCTCGTCCTTCTTCAGGTTGAGCTTGATGATCTTGGCCCCTGTGAAGAGCTGCATGATGATGGAGCCGGTGACGATCGGACCGATGCCCAGGTGCATGAGCGAGAACTGCGCACCCGCAAGAATCGCTCTGTACTGCGCGAACAGGTCGATCCTCTGTTCGACATCCAGCCCGTAGATGACGATGTTGGTCATCGCGAAGTACAGCACTAGTATCAGGATGACCCACATCATCTTGGTCCTGAAGTGAACATGCCCTTCCGGCCTGACGACTGCCGGCAGACGGCCAGTGATAGGCTTGAGCTTGTAGAGCATGCTCTTCTGTTCTTCGCCCTCGGCCATCAGTACCCTTCCTTCCCCGTACGTGTCCTTTCGGTCCCTGTGCTTCTAGCAGCCTGGTGCGGCTGCTGAGTCGAATGTCATTCCTTGATCAGTTCCCCGCCAGCCGCCTTCAGCTTCTTCTCCGCGTTCGCAGAAGCGTCCGCGACCTTGACCGCCATAGGCGTCTTGACCCTTCCGGATCCAAGCAGCTTGTCGACGCCCATCTTCGTGAGGTCGATCGTCCACTTGCCCCCTTTCTGGTCCGCGAATCCGTCCTTTGAGAGCGCGGGGAGAGCTTGCTCGATCTCCGACAAGTTCATGGTTATCTTGGAGTACACGACGGACTGCGGCCTCTTGAACCCGTGGTGCCCGAAATGTTCCGGGTCGTACTTAACAACACTTATCCACTTGTGCTTGTGAAGGCCCGCGTTTCCCCGGCCGCCACGGAGTCCAGCACCCCTTCCGGCCTTCTTGCCGCGGCCGTGGGTCCTGCTGCCTCTGAACTTCTTCGTCCTGCTGACCATCTACTTCGCCTCCTGCGGCTTCGCGAGCATCTTGTCGATTAGCTTCTCCATTGCGGCCCCTCTGTATCCCAGAGCGCCACCGTCTGTGAAGGAGATCTTCGCTTTCCTGTAGCCCTGTCTCGGCGGGGGCAGCCTCAGCACGGGCTTGAGCCCCTTGACATCGCTGAGCTTCGCCTCGCCTTTCTCGATCGCCTTCGCGAGCGAGAGTATGGATGTGTACTTCGAGTTGTCCTTCACGTACTGGTCCGTCAGCCTCTTGCCCCCCTGAAGCTCTCCTCGCTGGAACAGAATGCGCGCGATCGTCTCGGGAGCGATCTCTCCCCATGTGATGTAGTCCTTCGCCTTCTGGAGCATTCCCTTGGAGGTCTCGTTCCCCGGGAGTATGACGCAGTGGTTGGGCCTGTGCAGTCTGAGCTGCTCCATGGTCATCACCGCGCCGTGCTGCACTTTTGCGTGCCCTCTGACTCTGACTACCGCGAACGCCGCCATCTCACTGCCCCTCCTTCGGTTCCGGAGCAGGTTCCGCGCTCTGCTGACTGCCCTCACCTTCGGTCTCCGGAGTGATCATCTGCGCGGTCGTGCCTGCGATTTGTATCTTGGTTGGCCCTGAGACGATCATGAGCCTGTTCTTCTGCTCGTCCGTAACCCTCACCTGAGAGGTTTTCCGCAGGGCCTCGAAGGCCGCGATGGAGAAATTGATGGTCGTTTTCGTGTGGCCGTTTGTCAATCCCCAGGCATCCTGTATCCCGGCCATCTCGAGGACGCTCTTCGCTATGTCCCCTACCGCCAGGCCTGTGCCCCTGGGCGCAGGCTTCAGCGTGACAACGACTGAGCCCGAGTGCCCCTTTGCAGTGAACGGCAGCGAGTGCGGCGTGAGACAGCCGCACTCCCAGGATCCGCATCCTCTCTTGACCTCTATCATGTTCAGCTTCGCGACATCGATCGCCGCACGGATCGCGGGGCCGACCTCTTTGCCCTTCAGCCTTCCCAGGCCGACGAAGCCGTCCCTGTTCCCGACCACGACCGTGATCGCGAACTTGACTCTCCTTCCCGAGTCGGTCATTCTCTGGACCATGTTGACGTCCAGAACTTCGTCCGCGAGCTCGGGCAGGAGTATGTCGACAATCTCAGGCTCCCTCAGGGGCAGCCTGCTCCTGAGCGCCTCGCTCATCGTGGTTATCTTTCCTTCTGCGACGAGCTTGCCGAGCCTCGTCTTCGGTACCCAGTCTGTCATTACGTGGCACCCCCGATTTTGCCCTTCACTTCGTTGAACATTACCGTCGCTCCCTCGCGAAGGTGCTTGCCAGAGATTCTCTCCTCGGAGGGGATCATCTTGTCGCTGTGCGGGATCTCCAGTCCCGCGTCGAGCAATCCCTTCAGAGCTGCGAAGACGACGGCGCCCTTGGTGGACTCCCTGAGCCCTATGTCCAGGACGGCCTCCTCGACGCCCTTATCCTTCGCCCTCTTCCCCGCGAGCAGTCCCGTGAGGTACGCTGCGGGCGTGTTCTTGCCGGACATCTTCCAGCCGAGCTCCCCGAGCTCCTTGGACACTGCGGTCGCAAGCACCGCATCTCCCGTGTCCTTGTACTGTACTATCTGAATCGTGACGTTCCTGTTTGACCTGCGGACGACAGCCCTCGGGACTTCTCCTCTTAACAACGCCGCCCTGTGCCTGTAGTCCGTGCGGCCCTCTCTCCTTCTCCTGAAGGGTACTCTTGATCTCGGTCCTTTTGCCATTTTCATCACTCCTTCAGGATTCCCTCCGCCTTCAGATGCGATTCAAGGTGCGGCCTGTTCTTGAACACGCCTCCCTTGGCCTTGAGATAGTACTCCCTGTAGGTCTTCGCATCGATCTTCTTCGTGTCCCTGAGCTCCTTCAGCTTCTTCCGGATGGGCCTGATCGCGCGCATCCAGGTCTGCTTCGAGGGCCTGCGCGCGGTCTTCCTGCCCTTTCTCGAGCCGTGGCCGCGCCGCCTTCCCTTCCGCTTCTGCGACTTGATGTAGTTCGTCCTGCCCCGGGACACCCCCTTCTTCTGACGAGATGAGATCGTCCCTGAGGCTATGAGCGTCCTAACGTCCGAGCGGGTGATCGCGTCAGCGACGTCCTCGAGCCTGTTCGGGTCTATCCAGACCCTGTTCTTGCCGCAGTCCAGTATCTCGGCCGCGACCCTTCTCTGGTTCTTCAGGTTCATCATCATCCGCTCCTGTTGAGCACTCTGATCTTGAGCTCGTCCGCCTTTTCCTCGATATCGATCCTCTTCTTCATGCCGACCTGATGCGCGATCCTCGCGGCCTCGGTCTCCGGCTTGATCTTCTCGAGGTCCTTCAGAGTCCACACCATGACCTCTCGGAACCCCGAGGGGTGCAGATGCCTGGTTTCCTTGGGCCCTCCGTAGCCTATGGAGACGACGTTCGGCCTGTAACCGTAGTGCTGTCTCATCTTCGAGTGGTCCCCCACCGGCTTCCTCCAGTTGACCTTCCGAAGCCTCTTTCTCCGGTGCCATTCCTGCCTGTGGAAAGCCGGCCTTCTGGAGTCGATCTGGGCGCGCTTCTTCAGGGTGGCGAGCATCTCCTTCGAGAGCTTGGGCTTCAGCTTGACCTCGTACTCGCCCTCCTCCTCGATCTTGACCTCTTCCTCCTTCTCCCCGCCCTTCTCCTCCTTGGCCTTTTCCTTCTTCTCGGCCTTCTTCTCCTTCGGCTCCTCGGGCTTCTTGACCTTGCGCGTCCTGGGAGCCTCCTTCTTCTCTTCCTTCTTTGGCTCCGAGACTCCCAGGTCCTCCTTCCAGTGCTCGATCGTCTTGGGGCCGGCTCCCTTCAGGTGCTCGTGAATCTCCTTCGTCTTCTCGTCGTCCTTGAGCGCCTCCGCCAGCTCTTTGGGTGACTTGATCCCCAGCTCCTCGAGCTTCGGGATGTATTCTTCCTTGAACATGTGGAGCTTCATGAACTCGTCGTGGTGTGTCGATTTCTTCTCGGCCATTCAGCTCATCTCCCCGGCTTCTCGATTATGTAGATGCCGTCCTGGAAGATCCTGGGGTCGAAGCCCTTGATCTTCGTCGCGCGCTCGATGTTGGCGGCTGTCTGGCCCACGAGCTCGACGTCCGGCCCGTTCAGCGCTATCTGGTCGCCTTTCACGGTGACTTTCGTCGTGCCGAGTATCTTCGCCTTCCTGGGTGATTTCTCCCCCAGGAAGTTCTCGATCACGAACGTGTTTCCCTTCACGGAGGCCTTGATCGGGAAGTGGGCGTAGACGACCTTCATCTTGTACTCGAAGCCGGTCGTGACTCCCACGGTCATGTTCTTGATGTGCGCGGCGAACGTGCCTACCAGGGCCTTCTCCTTCAGCCTCATCGTTTGGCTCGACACGAGTATGTCCTTGCCCTTCTTCGCTATGCGTATCCTCGGGTCGCTGAGCCTTCTCGAGATCTCTCCCTGGGGCCCCTTCACCTTGACGGTGGGTCCGTCTATCGTGACCGTGACCTTCTCGGGCACCGCCACGGTCTCTGAGAGCAATCCTGCGTGTGTCATCTCGTTCCACCTCAGTACACATACGCCAGGAGCTTGCCCCCGACGCCTCCTCTCTTCGCCTCTGCGTGAGTGACCACACCTCTCGTGGTCGTGAGTATGAGCACCCCGAAGTCCTGGGCGGGCAGATATCTGGACTCGTACTTTTCCATGCTTTCCAGCTTCACGGAGTACCTCGGCCTGATGACGCCGCAGTCGTTTATGCGGCCGCAGAGGACAACCTTGAACATCCCAGCCCTTCCGTCCTGGACGTATTCGAACTGCTGGATGTATCCGCTGTCCTGCATGACCTTCAGCACCCTGCCTATGAGCTTGGACGACGGGCGTATGACGCACTCGCCCTTGCCGACCTTCTCGGCGTTCTTGATGACACCCATCGCGTCGTTTAGTGTATCCTGTTGCATGTCATCTCACCTCACGAATACTTCCTGAACCCGATGTCTGGGGCGATCTCCCTGAAGCACTGCCTGCAGAGGTGCATGCCGTACCTTCTGACGATGCCCCTCTTCCTGCCGCATCTGGTGCAGCCTACTTTCCTTCCGAACTGCTTCTTGGGCTTCAATCGATCACCTCAAGATTGAACTTCTTCTGGACCCACTCGACGCCCTCTTTTTGCGTGACCCTGTTGTGCCTCGGTATCGAGCGCCTCAGGCTCGTTCTGCTTGAGACCCTCTTGCCGGGCCTCGCGATGACGACGGACACGTCGAGCCCGAAGATGCCTATCTCGGGATCGTACTTCATGCCTGGGAAATCGGTGTAGTCCTGTACTCCGAAAGAGAAGTTGCCCTCGGGGTCGAACGAGTAAGTTGCTATCCTGTTCTCCCTGACCCAGAGCGCCTTCTTCACGAACTCCTCGGCCTCCTTGCCTCGGAGCGTCACCTTGACGCCTATCTGCATGCCCCGCCTGATGCCGAAATCCCTGTTGGTTGTCTTCGCGATGGTTCTGATGGGCTTCTTGCCCGTGACCATCTTGAGGACCTTCTCGGCCTTGAGCAAGCGCTCGCCCGCGTCCCCGACGCCGATGTTGACGACTGCCTTCTGCATCCTGATCTCCCTCATCGGGTTCGTCATGCGACCTTCGCCTCCAGCAGCTTGATTTCGGGCAGCTTCTCGCCTACCACGAACACGTTCTCCTTGACCGTGCTGAACCCTTCTTTGAACGTGACGATGTTGGATGCGGAACCTCTCTTGATCTGGTAGCTCTCGACGGTCTGAAGCGTGCCCGGGTGAGAGCCGCCGACCAAAAGAGCAACGTGTCCCTTGTCCAATTTCATTGCCTTCATGATCTTCTGCGTGGGCAGCTCAATCTTCAGCACGTCCCCGGTCTTGTACTGGTCCTTCGGGAGCAATATCGACCTGCCGTCGTGGAGGCTCAACTGGACCTTCCCTCCGCGGACGACCGTCTTACCGTCGATCCTAGCGAGCTTCCATGCGCTCTCGTTCTCCTCGATCGGGATCAGCTGGAACCTGCCTTTGTAGTCTATGAGCATCCTGTAGCTCTGCTTCGTCTTCTTGATCGTGATGACATCCATGAGCCCCACGGGGAACTTGTAGTCGGTGACGACCTTGCCGTCGATCTGGAGCTGCCGCCCGCCGATGATGAACCGAGCCTCTCTCGAGTTGTCGCAGACCTTCAGCAGGTCCCTTACGACGCTTAGAAGAGATATCGACTCTTCTCTGCCGTGCGGGCCCGGCCTGGGCTTCGTGATCCAGTGGCTGGTCTTTCTTGTGACTGCCCAGCTCCTAGGAGCCGTCATCCTCTTCATGTGCTTCTTCATCGTTCTCACGCCCCCTTCAGGCTGTCCAGCTTGGCCTTCCGCCACGGGTCGGACAGGTCCAGCTTCGTGATGACCACATCCGACGGGTCCACTGGCTTCGGCTTCTGTGTCCCGTCAGCCTTGGGCACGGTTATGTTCTCGATGATGATCTTGCTGTTCTTGAGATCGACAGAGGCGACTTTCGCCTCGGTCCTCTTCAGGTCCTGGGCGCCCCTTGTCATTCTCACTGTATCGCCCTTCTTCACGGGAACAGACCGCACGTTGTACTCGCTCATGAGCGCGGAGTCGAGGTGTGCCGAGACCATGCGCTTCTTCTTGTGGAGCGGCGCGTTGGCCCTCGCCTTCCTCTGCTTCCTGGCCTTTGTGCTGACCGTCATCATGTGAGCATCCTCCTCAGACGATCATCGAGGCCGTGGCCGCGATCCTCGGCCACCTCTCAGCGGCCTCCCTCGCGACCGGACCCTTGATGTCCGTTCCCTTGGTCTCTCCCGTGTCGGTTACGATGACGCAGGCGTTGTCCTCGAACTGCACCATTGTGCCCTCGGGCCTCCTGAACGGGCGCTTCTGCCGGACGATGACCGCTCGCATGAGCTGCTTCCTCGTCTCCGGGGTGCCCTTCTTGACGGTGACGACCATCATCTCTCCCAGGGCGGCGTTCGGGTATCTCCTCTTGGTGCTGTGGTAGTTCGGAACGCTCACGATCTGGACGATCTTGGCTCCGGTGTTGTCTATGCAATCGAGCCTCGCCCCGGTCGGGAGCCCCCTTGTCTGTCTTCCTGGTATCCCTTTCATCGCTACCACCTCATTGCTGCCTGTTCTCTATGACTACGAATGACACTCTCTTGCTCAGCGGCCTGCACTCCATAATGGAGACCTTGTCCCCGACCTTGACCTGCTGGCACGCGGGAGAGTGGGCCATGTACTTGCTGGTCCTCTTCTCGTACCTCTCGAACTTGGGTAGGTACCTGAGGTATTCCCGCTCGATCATCACGGTTGCCTGCATCTTCGTCGAGACGACAGTCCCGCTGATGACCGTTCCTCTGACCGGCAGCGTCCCGTGCCACGGGCAGTGAGCGTCCGTGCAAGTCCCCTTCGGGTGCTTCACGTCCAGCCCTATGTCCCTGGCCTTGGGCTTGTCCGCCGCCTTACTGACCTTTTCCGCCATCGCATCTCACCTTACCGTCAACGAACTTTCTTGATCCTGTCTTCGGGTCTGAACTTGATGTCCTTGCCGGAGACGACATGGGCCTTCCCGGCCTCATCGAACCTGAACTCGCAGCAGTCCTTGGGCACCGTCCTCTCCCTGCCCTGCTGCTCGATCTTCAAGGTGTTCCTGGTCTCGTCCACCACTCTGCCCCTGATGCCTATGTACTCGGGGCAAGTGGAGTCCAGGACCTCGACCTCGAGCCCGATGAACTCCCGTCTCCGGAAATCTCCTGGTCTCATACGCTCGGTTACCTGCTATCCACGGAGAACCCCAGCTCCTCCAGGACCTCTCGCACTTTCTTCTTGTGGTCGCCCTGCAGCTCTATCCTGCCGTCCTTGTACGTGCCGCCGGCGGCGCACCTTGTCTTCAGTTTTCTCGCGAGGTCCGCCATGTCTATGTCGCTGGAGTTGATCCCCTCGACAACGGTCACTAGCTTTCCGTAGCGCCGCGTGTCGGTGAGTATCCGTATCTGCTGTTGTTCCTTCGCAATCTGCTCACACATGCACAGTTCTTCTGGCAGTCCACATACCGAGCATATACCGGCCATTACTTCTTCTCCTCCTGCTTCTTCTTCACTTCCTTCTTCTCTTTTTTCGCCTTGGGCTTCTTCTCGGCCTTCGGCTCAGTTGTCGAGGGCGCCTTCTTCTTCTCCGCAAGTTCCAGCTCCCTCTGGATCGTGTGTATCCGGGCGATGTTCTTCCTCAGTGCCCTGAGCTTTCCGGGGCTCGCGGGCGCACCGCCCATCGCCGCTATCCCCCTCTCGTGCATGAGCTCGTCGCTGAGCTCCTTGAACTTCGCCCTCAGGTCCTCCGGGCGCATCGCCCTTATCTCCTTGGTCCTCAGAAGCGTCATCCTCTTCAGCCCTCCTTCTTCTCCTCGGCGGGCTCAGGCTTCTTCTCTTCCTGCTTGGGGACCTCGGCGAGCGGCTTAGGCTCCTCCTGGGGCGTAATCGCCTGCGTTGGCGCAGGCTGTATGGCCTCAGTCGCGGGCTTCGCGGGCACTTCGCCCTCCTTCTTCTTCCGCTTCCTGGGCTTCTTGTCATCCGCGGCTCCGGGAGCAGCTGGAGGAGCCGCGCCATCCGGCAAGGGCTCCTTCTTCTTCCTGATCCTCTTGGGTTTCGCCTCTCCCTCCGCGGTCTTCTTGAGCGCCTCGACTGCCTCGGCAGCCTTCTGCTCCTCCGCCTTATCCGCTGCGATCGTTGTTGGGCTCGGCGCAGCCGGAGTGGCCAGATCCGCTGGTAGCGGCAGGATGTCGATTTCGTCCGGCAGCCTCGCGCGCGGGTCCATTATCTGAACAGTTACGCCGATGACTCCGGGCTTCAGCTTCGCGGTCGCGAACCCGTGCTCCATGAAGTCGAGCTTGGCCTGGCCGCAGTACTTGATGTGTCCGTCCTTGAACTTCTCAGTCCTGTGCCTCTGCCCTGTGAGCTTCCCCGAGATGACGACCTGGCACCCTCTGGCGCCGGACTCCATTATCCTGCGAACCGTAGAGTGCCCTGCTCGCCTGAAGTGCCAACCCCTCTCGAGCGCGTTGGCGAGCTTCTCCGCCATGATCTGCGCGTTCAGGTTGGGGTTCTCCACTTCCTGGACCTCTATCTGCGGGTTGTTGAACTTGAAATCTTCCTCGATCGCCTTCGTGAGGCTCTTGATCGCCTCTCCCCTGCGTCCGATGACCAGGCCCGGCCTCTCGGTGATGAGCGTGACCCTCGTGCCCATGGGAGTCCTCTGGACGTCTACTCCTCCGAACCCCGCCCTGCCGACCTTGCTCATGAGGTACTCCTTGAGCAGGACCCTTCGGATGTTCTCGGTGACGAACTTCCTCTCGCTTGCCATCATATCACTCCTTCAGGAGTCGTCCTAGGACGCTCCGGCCTCCTCGAGGATTATCTCGATCGTGGTTGTCTGCTCGTCCCAGGGAGTGCTCCTGCCCTGGGCCCTCGGCATGTATGATTTCATTATCATGCCCCTGTGCGCGCATGCCACCTTGATCCTCATGCCGTCCGCGTCCAGCCCCTTGTACTCCGCGTTCGACTGGGCGCTCTCCAAAACCCTCAGGATGGCCTTCGCGGCCTTGACCGGGTACCTGGCAGTGCCTACCTTCGGCTTCGGGTGCTGCCTCAGCTTGTATCGGGTGTAAGGCACGGCGACCTTCAGCTCTATTACGCCCTTGAGATACTTCTTCGCGTCCTCGACCTTCTTGCCCCTTAGCTCCTTCAGTATCTCCCTGCAGTGCTTGGGCGAGACTGGGAGCTCCTTTCCGAGCGCTCTAGAGGTTGTCTCCGGATCTGTCTTTGTGGTGTATCCCATGTCTTCGCCTCCTCACTTCAGCGGCATGAACTTGGACGATCTCGTCGCGCCTACTCCGAGGCCTGAGTGCTTCACCGATCTCCTCGTGAGCGCGAACTCCCCGAGGTAGTGTCCTATCATCTCGGGCTTGATCTCGAGCGGCATGAACTCCTTCCCGTTGTAGATCTGGACGTTCTTTCCGACGAACTCCGGGAGGATGGGTATCTCGCGCCTGTGTGTCTTCACCGGCCGTTCCGATGCCCTGAGCCTTCTGACGAACGACTCCTGCTCCGTGTTGAGTCCGCGTATGTACGTCCTCCGGGCCCTCGCGGGGAGCAGCTCGATTATCTCAGCCATGGGCATCTTGAGGAGCTCCTCCATCGAGTACCCGCGGTACGTGAACTCCTTCTTCCTCCTGGCCTGGATCTGGCTCTTCTTCTTCCTCAGCTTCCTCCTCGCGGCCTTCGCAGAGCCTGCGTGCCTGGCCGAGGGCTTCGGCTTCTTCTCTTTCACCTCGGGCGCGGCCACCGCTGCAGCTGGCGCGGGCGCTGCCGCGGCCTTCCCCGCCGGGGGTGCTGCCGGTGCCTTTGCCTTGTCCGCTGCTGGTGTCTTGCCAGGTGCCGTCTTCTGAGCCTCTTGCTTCTTCTCGTCGGCCATCTACTACACCTTCCTCTTCTTTCTCTGCGGGGCGAGCCTGCCAACCTTCCTTCCAGGCGGCGTGTTCCTGCCGACGCTGGACTGAGTGCCCACATGCGGGTGGCCACCGCCGCCGTGCGGGTGGTTGACCGGGTTCATCGCAATTCCTTTGACCTTGAAGTACGCCTTCGCCTTCGCTCCGTACGCATGGAACTTCTTCCCGGACTTCGCGAAAGGCTTCTCCTTGTGCCCTCCACCGGCGACTAATCCAACGGTGGCCAAGCACTTCCGGTTGACCTCCTTGAACTTGCCTGAGGGCATGAGCAGAACGGTCTTGTCGCCGTGAGAGACGATCGTGGCAGCGTTGCCAGCGGTCCTTGCCAGCTTCCCGCCGTCGCCCACCTGCGACTCTACGTTGTATACGACCGTACCCTCGGGCATGTCCCCGACGGGCATGGTGTTGCCGGCTGCGATCGGGCCTCTTCGTCCGAACACGACTTCCTGGCCGACCATTGCTCCGTCCGGAGCGAGCATCCACTGCTCAGTGGTGCCGTAGTCCACCCTGACGATCGGAGCGATCCTTCCGGGCTCGTGCGAGAGCTCGACTATCCGTCCGTTCGCGCTCTTGATCCTCGGGTGCTTAACATCGGTGAATCTCAAGTGCCTGGGAGACTTGTACCTTCCGAAGCCGCGTCCCCTTCTCTGCGTTATCAATCTCTTGCCCATGTCAGCACCACCTAGAATATCCCGATCCTCATGCCGATCTCCTCGGCCGAGTATCCTTCCTTCAGCTTGATGATCGCGTGCTTCCCGTCCTTGACGATCTTGATGTTGATCTTCTGGACCTTCGCCTCGAACGTGGTCTCGAAGGCCTTCTTGATCTCCGCCCGGGTAGCGTCCTTCCTCACCACGAACTCCAGCCTGTTCCCGTCCTTCAGGTCCTGAACGGGCGTTCCGGACATGGCGTTCATGGACTTCTCCGTCACGTACGGATGAAGAATGATCGTCCTTCTCATCGCTTCCACCCTCCAATCTGCGCGAGCGCCGCCTCGGAGATGAGCATGAGTCTGCCAGGTGCTCCCCCTGGCGCCAGCACGGATGCGTTGAGCATGCTCGGGGTCGCCACTTCCACTCCTGGCAGGTTCCTGAGGCTCCTGCCGCCGTCGCAGTCTTTTGAGAGCACGACCAGCGGGCCCCTCGGCATCCTGTACCTTCGGCCCCTCATCTTGCCCCTTCCCGCTCTGACGCTCTTGCCCTCTGAGGCTCTCTCGACATCGTCGAACACGCCGATCGATGACAAGGCCTCCACTGCCTTCTTCGTGGTCTTCAGGGATTCGATGTCATCCTTGACCACGACAGGTACCGTGAGTTCCCCGTCGAACATGTGTCCCCTGGCCTTGACCAGGTCGGCCTTGCTCGTCGCGGTCAGCGCGGAGAGCTTCGCGAACAGCATCTCCTTCTTGTTGATCTTCTTGCCGAGGTCCTTGTCCACCTTCGGCGGGTGCGCGCGCCTGCCCCCGACGTTGTTCGGGGACTGAGCTGCTCTGGAGCTGTCCATCAGCCTCTGGACCCTCGCCACGCCCCTTCCCTTGCCCCAGGTCTGCACCGAGTGGCGCATGCCCGCGGTCGGCTTGGGCGCGTAGGGCTGCCTAGCGTTCGCCTCTATCGCGGTCACTGCCCTTCTGATGATGTCGGGCCTGTATTCCGCGGTGAAGGGTTCGGGCAGGTCCGCGGTCCCAGCGACCTCGCCCTCTAGGTTGTAGATTCTGACTTTGCCGGGAGCGATTTTCTCTTCGGCCGGTTCCGCCTTTATTTTCTTACTTTTCTTCTCAGCCATGGAATCACACTCCCTGTTTTGATTCAAGTGATATGAAAGTCACCTGAGGCGCCTCGGGGAGCTTGATCCCTGTTGCCCTCACGGGGTGCCTGAACTTCACGATCCTCTTGGAGGGGCCGGGCACGGACCCGTGCACGACGATGTAGCTGTTCTTCACTGTGCCGTAGTGTAGGAACCCGCCCTTCGGGTTAATCTCCTCGCTCTTGTCCCCGATCTTGAGGACCCGCTTGTTCAGCTCCGTCCTCTGGTGGAAGCCCATCTGGCCTCCCTGTGGCACGGTCGGCCTGACGTAGTTCGGCCTCTTTGTCCCAAGGGTACCTATCAGCCTCCTGTGCTTGCTGTTCTTGTGCATCAGGAGCTTCGTGCCCCACCTCTTCGTCACGCCCTGCCACCCCTGACCCTTGGTGACCGAGCAGACGTCGATCATCTCTCCTTCCTTGGTGAAGTCCTTGATCGTGACTGTCTTGCCCAGGATGCTCTTGGCGTACTCCATCCTCGTCTGGAGCGTTCCCCCGCCGACCCTGATCTCCATGAGCTCGGGCTTCTTCTTCGGCAGCCCGGACACGAGCACCGGCTGAGTGTAGAGCAGGGCGCGGATGTCGTCATACTCGATTTTCCCCGCCTTCTCCCAAGCGGCCTTCTCGTCGTACTCCTTCGGCACCGGGAATCTCCTGGCGAGCTCCTTGTCGAGCTTGGATGCCCACACTTCTCCCACGGCCTTCTTTCCGTAGGTGGTGTCGGCGTACAGTCTAATCCCGCAGACCTTCATGGGTGGGACTTCGAGCACGGTCACGGGCACCTGGACCTCCTGTCCAGCGGTGGTGCTCCTTGGCCGGTAGTCTACGATGAAGGCGTGCGTCATGCCCGCCTTGTACCCCGCGAAGCCCTGGAGCCTCGCGCCGTCCCCACCCTCTTCGGGCCATGAGGGAATCCTGGCGGTTATGCTCTTGGCTCTCTTTCTGGGCGAATAGCCCATCGAGCCCTTTCTCGGACGTCTTGTTGCTGGCATTTGCTATCCCTCGTCTCGATGCGATAGACCTGGCTGAAGGCACTCGTGTGTTCGAGCACACTGACCGAGGCACTTGCATCTCGGCCGTGACGCTTCGTTCGCGCCCGAAAACATGTTTCCTGCGCGAGTATTGGGTTGCTCGAGGCATTGCCCACAATGCGTCTGGCCGATACCGCCTCAGGTATCGCGAGCTGCTGAATGGGGTACTGGTATTTAAACGTCACCGCTCAGAGCTTGCCCTCTTTCGCCTTCTTCTTGGCGCGCTTCCCCCGCTCCTTCGCGGTGTATCCAGTCGCCTTCTCGAGGAAAACATTGTACGCCTTGATCGTCTGGCCCGCCACTTCGTCTGATACGCCGAGGTCCATCTTCGTTTCGACGGTCATGGATTTCTTGCCGGGCACGACCCTGACCTCTTTGATAGCTCCGAAGGTGGCCACGAACGCGCCGTCCCTCTCCTCGGCGTTCCCGAAGACCTCCCTCATGATCGCCTTGAGCTTCTCGGGCTGCAGATTCTCCGTTGAGCCCTTTCTGACCTCGTACTCGCTCATTGGCATCCCTATGTCAGCTAAGCTCCGTGCCTCCTGAAAAACCTTTGGAGGTCGGGCGTTCCTCCAACAACATATCGCTCAGCGTCCACGATAGTCTCCCAGAGATCCTTGCATCCGCACGCCGGCACCGCGAGCCGGCCCAGGTTCTGACTGGACGTGAACGCCTTGAGCCCTTCAAGGATCACGTCGTCGCACCTGCCGCAGTTGTGAGTACCGCGTTCCTTGCCCCCGCCGACGGGGTCGCACACGATCTTCTTCTCGGTCCCGTGGGCGGCCTTCACAACCTCGAGCACGCTCCAGAGCCAAGGAGGCCTGTAGGACCAGTCCCTCCAGAGCTTCTCGACAAGCGTTCCCTTCTGGACGTTGACCGGGTTGATGGATATCGTCTGGCTGAATTGGGCGGCGTGCTTGGCCGTCGAGATGGCGTCGGCCATCGCCTCCTCCTCTGACAGGAACGGAGGCTTGAGCAGCACGTATGTCCTGAGATCGATGCCGCTCTTGCGCGACAACTCAGCAGCGCGGTCGTAGTCCTTGACCTCGAAGCCCTTGTTGATCGAGTACTTCAGGACTCTGTCGTTCGCGCTCTCAAGACCGAGCGCGATCTCCACATCCTTGTGCCGCGCGAGCGTTCTCTGGATGTTCTCTTCGGTCACATACTCCGGCCGGGACTCGAACAAGACTCTTGTTCCGTGCTCGGCGCAGTGAGACAAGATCTTGTCGGCAACCTCAACAGGCACTTCGCACTCATCCAGGAACGAGCCCGAAGTGTATATCTTGAGAACCGCGACCTCGCCAAGCGCGCGTGTAGCGGACTCGAACTGCTTCGAGATGTCCGAAGGCGTTACGTCGGTCCTCCCGCCGAAGTTGTAGCCGCACATCGAGCATCCGCCCTTGTGGTAATGGCTGCAACCTCTTGTCTGGAGTATGACAACGCCGGCGTCCACGAGCTTCCCGCCCAGAAGCTCCTTCTCACGCCAGAGCGATGCTGGAGAATCGCGTGGTCTGGTGCGCTCGCCTCGTTTGGTCCTTACCGGGGGGCTCTGCATCTGAACCTCTGTGTGCGGAGAGCGCAAGCGTTACAGGTCGTACGGTTTGAGCGTTCTCCTGCCGTTCTTCTTCGCTCTCCTCGCGGCCTCTTCTATCATCTCGTGGACCTCCCTGTCCAGCTCGTAATAGAACTCCTCGGAGATCCGGTAACCTCCGCCAACAACGTCCTTGACATCAGAGACCTTGATAACCATCTTCCCGTTCCGCAGAGATGAAACGCTCATCATATCCCCCTTACACGACTGCGCAGGAGTGGATGCTAACGCTAGCTCCGCATTTAACCTTTCCGCGCGCCTTTGCTCCCAAAGCTTTTTCACGTACATTCTTCTATCAGGTCGAGGGACCCGGATGGACGTCGCATCGAAGCTCGAGCTGGCCACGCACAACGCCCTGGAGATAGTCACTCAAGAGGAGCTTAAGTTGCTCTTCGAGACCAACCAGTCTCCTTCCGCCTACATCGGATACGAGCCCAGCGGGTTCGTGCACGTGGGTCAGCTGATCACCGCCTCGAAGATCGTCGACCTCCAGAAGGCGGGCGTGGATGTGATCATCTTTCTCGCGGACTGGCACGCCCTCATAAACGACAAGCTGGGAGGGAAGCTCGAGGACATCAGGACCTGCGGGGAATACCTGAGAGAGGTGTTCTTCTCTCTCGGCGTCAAGGAGTCCACGAAGTTCGTGTGGGCGAACGACCTCGTGAGCAGGCCTGAGTACTGGGAGAAGTTCGTGAGGGTGTGCAAGGCGAGCTCGCTCATGCGAATCAAGCGCGCGATGACGATCATGGGTAGGACAGAGGACGAGGCTGAGATAGACGCGTCTAAGATCATGTACCCCCCGATGCAGGTGGCGGACATATTCGAGCTGAAGGTGGACATCGCGCTCGCAGGCATGGACCAGCGGAGGGCGCACATGCTCGCGAGAGACGCCGCTGAGAAGCTTGGCTGGAAAAAGCCGATAGCCCTCCACACGCCGCTCCTTGTCAGCCTGGTCGGCGGCGGAAGGATGGACCCCGTCGAGGCGAAGATGTCCAAGAGCAGTCCCGACAGCGCGGTGTTCATGCACGACGGGCCCGAGGAAATCAACAGGAAGATCAAGAACGCGTTCTGCCCGCCCGAAGCTGAGGGCAACCCCGTCTTGGACATCATGAACCTGATTGTGTTCCCCAGGCTAGGCAAGGTCACGATCGAGAGGCCGGCCAAGTACGGAGGGGAGATCAGCTTTGGCTCGTACCAAGAGATCCACACTGCCTACACTACCGGCAAGCTTCACCCGCAGGACTTGAAGAAGGGCGCCTCCGACTCGCTCATCGAGATACTGGGTCCAGTGCGCTCATATTTCGAGAAGCATCCGGCCAACCTCAAGAAGGTCAAGCAGCTCTCAGTCACGAGATAGCCCTAGCTTCTTGAGTTCAGCGATGGCGTTCTGCGCGGCGATGTTGAGTATGGCCTCAACGTCTCCGAGGCCCGTGATCCCAGCCGCCCCCGGGTGTCCTCCTCCGCCGTTCGAGGTCTCCGAGCCGACAGATCCGAGCAGCTTGCCGAGGTGTATCCCCTTTCTGACTATCGCCTGGGTCGCTCTCGCGCTTATCCGAAAACTCTCTCCTCTCTGCGACCCCACGAATGCTATGTCCGCGCCCAGGTTCATCAGAGCCTTACACACGGACGCCTCGAACGCGCTGCCCTGGGAAATGGCGACTATGTGGTCTCCGACCTTCCAGTACCTGAGCCTCTGCGCCCCCCTCAGTTGGGATATCTTCTCCGAGGTATCTGTTGACGCCTCGATCAGTCCCATGGCCTCGTCCATCTGGATGTTGTTCTCGGCCATCATCTCAGAGAAGGTCACGAGCGTCGCTGGCTTCGCGAACTTGAAGTACCCAGTGTCGGTGAGTATTCCGTACATCAGCGCGAGGGCGGCATCCCTCGGCACCTTCTTCTTGGCTACTTTGAGCAGCTCGTAGATAATCTCGGAGCAGGAGCTCTTGCTCTCGTCGCAGTGATACAGCCTGAGCGAGGACCACTTCGCGTTCCTTGTGTGATGGTCTATTACCATCGCGTCCTCCAGGTCGAGTCCAGCTGGGAGCTGCTCGGGCCCCGACGTGTCCAGAATCAGAAGCCTCGCGCTGGGCGTGCGCGAGGGCTCTCCATGAACCAGAATATCGAGCTCCTTGGAGAGCAGCTTGGACATCCTGTCTAGGCCCCCTGGGGTCCAAATCGTCACCTCAGGGAACGCCATCTGAACAGCGAAGGCGGACGCGACCGCATCCGGATCGGCGTTGCCATGGAGCAGCACTGTCGTGCCGCCTTCCTTTGAGAGTTCCTGCGCTATGCTGGAGAGCACGAAAGGGTGTCAAGCATTGATGATGTATAAAATGAGTGGTGAGCTCCCAGAGGACTTGAGGCTCACGGGCGTCTAGGGTTTGCGGGGAAGAAGTCTCAGTCCTCAGCGTCCTCGTCCGACTTTTCCTCGGGCGGGGCCCCAGGAACCTGCAGCGCCTGCGATATCTGCTTCTGAAGGGTCTCGTGCCGCTCCCTCAGGTGCTTGTCCTGCCTTTCAAGCGTCTTGACCCTCACCTCGAGGGTCTCTTTCTGCTCCTTCAGCTCTCCCACCAGGGCGGTCTTGTCCTTGTTCTGGATGAGCAGCGATCCCACGTTCCTGAATACGACCGCGTCCTCGGGCGCCCGTTCGAGCTCAGAGACTGTCCTCTCGAGCTCCTTCACCTGCGCCTCGAGCTGTATCTTCTGCGTCGTCACCATCTGGATCTGCTGCGTGAGCTGTTGGAACTGCGCTATCTGGTTCTGGACCTTCGGCGGTATGTTGTCCATCATTTCCATCCGACCTCCTTCGCTGTCTCCTCTGCTACGTTCGCCCATCTTATGTACGAGTTGAGGGCCGCTCTGAGCGCTGTCGGGTCCTCGGCCTCGACCGAGATCCTGACCTCGCCTTCACCCTTCTGGACGGATATCCGGGTCCTCGGGATCTTCTCCGAGAGCTCCGGGGACAGTGCACGCGCGACCACGTCCGCATGCTCTGTCCTGAACCTGAGCTCCGCCCTGCTCGGACCGGTCATCTGCCTTTGACCGCCTTGCGGACGTTCGGCCTCTCCTTGTAGAAGACCTTCGAGCCGCACTTCTCGCACTGGAGCCCAACAGTGTTCATGTTCGACCTGACTGGCTCCTTGCACCTCGAGCACTTGTACATGTGACCTACACCTTCTCCTTCTTGGCCCTCTTGGGCTTCGCGGGCTCCTCTGCCTTCTCCTCTCTGGGGAGCTCCTCGGTCTCCTCTGGCTCTTCCAGGCCCTTCTCCTTCGCCTCGGCCTTTGCGAGCACCTCGGCGACCTCTCTCCTGATCGCCGCGGGCGGAGTTATTATGTACGCCCCGCTCGCGAAGTTCGCCCCGCAGTGCCTGCATTTGTAGATGCCGCCCCCGGAGCGAATGACCGCGATCGCCTTGCACTTGGGACACTCGTGCCTGCCCTTGCTCT